>VMHT01067457.1_pt1 | contig 43867 bp, 40 predicted proteins | sample 4693611 | NCBI WGS metagenome assembly VMHT01 (sample SAMN12280063, study PRJNA550983) | marine metagenome | isolation source: seawater sampled from same location over 5 years 0.02-0.2 micron viral filtrate | place: USA: collected off the coast of southern California halfway between the port... ...
ATCTTCAATACCTTCAGTTACAACACCTTGAACAGTACTTGTGAATAAATCAGCACCCACCATATAAGTATTACCACCTTCTAAACCATCAGCAGTAAATGTATATGTAACAGTATCACCTGCCTTAAGAGGAGGTGTTGTGACTATTTGATTATTCATTTGTTGTCCAAGAGAATTATAAACAACAGACACATTATGTGTATATATACCATCAGTTGTGTTCGATAAATCTATATTATAATTTACTGAATCATCATCATTAATATAGTATGTTTTAGATTGTCCATTTTCATCAATCAAATTAAATGGTTGGTCATATGCAATTTCGTTTCCAGTTGATTGTATTTGTCCATTAACATTACCATATTCTACATAATTATTAACGCCTTGTAATTCACTTACCCTAACTAATCTTCTAAAATCATAAGGGAAATTTGGAGAATAACCTTCAGAATCAGCCAAACCTATATTCTTAACAACATATGTAATTACAGGTTTTCCGTTTATAAACTCATATTTAGTTTGTGATGTAATAACAGCAAAGTCGGCTATTTCAGGTTCGGGTTCAGGTTCAGGTTCAGGTTCGGGTTCGGGTTCAGGTTCGGGTTCGGGTTCAGGTTCAGGTTCAGGAGGATAAATTTGACCTACTGTATAATTCTCAACATCATCAGTAATATTAGGATCTGCTTTTGTGTCTTGAATATTATTTACATCAGCTGTTGTTAAATCAACAGTTTGTGTATACCCACTAACCTGTTCATAAGCAGTAATACTAGGAATAGAATCAGATCTTGTAAAACTGTCTTGATTTGTAGGATCTTCAGAATATGCTATTGCCTTTCTAGAAATTTTTTCAACGATATCTTTACACTTTAAAATATGTGTTGGAGTTGTTCCATCTCCATTATTATTATTATTTGAAAATGCCTTTTCATTCTCACTATCATATTTTAAAACCATATCAATAAGTATATTTGTTCTTGTTCCAATTTTACTATCACTATCATCAAAATAATAATTTTCATTTGTACCTAATTCATCCACTTGTGATTGAGTTAAAATATCAAGAGAAGGTAATGTTGTTAAAACTCGTCCTACATTTATTTCACTACTTTGACGTGTATCAACATTCCTTTCAAGAGCATGGACCATATTAACAACATTTGTAATCATTATACTATTAAATGCTAATGGAACATTATCATTAATGATGTAATCATCATTTATATTAATAGTATTTTCTAATCCTGTATTTTTTTCAAAATTTGATTTTTTTTCATTATATAACTCAACAATACTTTCTTTAATATCAAGAGAATAAATGGTTCCATTTGCTAATGCTGTTGTTGTAGGATTTATTGAAATTTGTGTTGAATAAGAAGTTGAAGAAATATCAACAAGTGTTTTCATTTCATTAGCAGGTTCACTAATTGATATATCAGTTCCTCCTGTGGATGTAACTAATAACATTTTTGTATCACCTGGAACTTTAATAGAAGGGATAGAAAAATCACCAAACCCATCAGTATTTATTTGTTCTGTAAATATAGGAGTTAAAGTTTGGTCTTTAGTAATTGGAACATTTGTATCAGTTATTGAATATACGTTAATTGTTGAACCAGAAACATAACCCTTTACAACATTACCATGAAAAATAGCTATTTCAAAATCGTTATTATTAACTTTTATTGTGCATCTACAAGAAGAAGCTGAACTTCTTCTACATAAAGCAGCTCTTACATTTCTTGATCGTCTCCCGACACCAGAACCAACTACTACATTGTCTCTATGAGCATCATATTGACTATTTGTAATAGATGATAGATGTAATTTTTTACCAGCACTACGTGGAGAGAAAAACATATTATATTATAATGATACAAAATTAATTAGTCAGTTACATATTTAAGTCTTGATATGTTAAATTCCTCTTCGTCTTACCTTCATCTATTGTTACTGAACAGCCACCAGAATTCTCTAAAGTTGAAACATCAAACATGTTTATCTTACAATAAAACAAAAACTTTATCATTTTTTTTATTTTTTGCTTATCTTGATTACCTAAATGAAGATGTATGCTTAATTGGTGAGGAGACATACCATATCCAATACTCATTTTTATTATTTTTACCATATCCTCATATGATAGTGTTCCACATGTGTCAGATAAACAAATATTATCAAAATTATAATTGTATTTATAATAAAGTAACTCTTCAACAATACGAATATTTTCTATTTTACCAGCTATTGGACATTCATTAATACATGATAAGTATAATTTTTTTATAGGATTGTTACAATTTTTATCAACATATCTAATCATATGATTTAATTCATTTTTTGTTTTATATAATTCCATGTTTGTATTTTTTTTTTGAAATTCATTTGAAACAGATGTTATAAATGAAAAATTATTAACTCCATTATTTACTCCTTCTTTTAAATATTTTATTTTCGGTATTAACATATAAAAATTAGACTTTGGATATTGTTCAACAGCATAATTATAAAGCTCCATAGAATTATTCATTTGGGGTAGAACTTTTTTTGAAACAAGACTTCCAATTTCAATATGTAATGGGTTATAATTATTCATTATAGAATGAAGTAACTGTTTTTTTTCATTTAATGTATATATTTTTTTACTGGTCTGTAATCCATCCCTTAATGTTACATCAAAAAGATTAAATGCCTTTTTCATTATATAAATATATAACAAGTATTTATATATTTATTTTAATATTATCATCATTTCATGTAATCAGCCTCCTCCGAGACTTGAACTCGGGACCTTTTGCTTACAAGGCAAACGCTCTAACCACTGAGCTAAGAAGGCTTATTATATCTGTCAATAATAACAAATATAGTATAAATAATATGCGGTTTATGAAACAATATTATTTGTTATATAAAAAATAGTTTTTTTACGAATAAAAATTACAAATAAAGTTGATTATCATAAACAGTATTTAGTTGTCGATTAACTTGACTAAAAGTTGTGCATTTGGCAAAATCTTTCAATCGTTTGGCTCCAATATAAGTTCCAGTTGAACGTAATCCACCCAAAATATCTAACATAGTTAAAAATACTTTACCTTTATCGGGTAAGTATCGAACTTTCCCTTCACTACTTCGATAATTTTCCATACCTCCGTTGAATTTATTTTGGGCATACTCTGATGACATTCCATAAAAAATTTTAAATTTTTTACCGTCCTTTTCAACTGATTCTCCACCGGATTCATCATGACCGGCTAACATTCCTCCTAACATAACAAAATGAGATCCTGCTCCAAAAGCTTTCGCAATATCTCCGGGAACTGTGCAACCACCATCGCTAACAATATGCCCATCCAATCCGTTGGCTGTTTCTGAACAATTAAGACAAACACTTAACTGTGGAACACCGACACCAGTTTTTAATCTTGTGCTACAAACACTTCCGCTACCTATACCACATTTAACTATATCAACTTTTGAACTAATCAAAAGTTCTTGAACCATATCGCTTGTGGCTACGTTTCCAGCAATAATTACTAATTCAGGATATTCTTGTCTAACTTTTTTACAAAATTCAACAAATTTGGTACTATATCCATTAGCTACATCAATAGTTAGAAACATCGGGTCAAGGAATTCAATTACTTCTTTAAGATTTTGATATTCATCATTATTAATACCAGTTGATAAACTATAAAAATTTTTATCAAAAGTTTTACCCTTTTCTAATAAATTATCCTTAAATGTTTTAAAATTTTCTACATTATAAAATTTATGAAAAACGGTAATTATTTTTTGCTCTGATAAAACTTCATACATCTCAAATGTTCCTGTAGTAGTCATATTTGAAGTCATTATTGGAACACCAGTCCAGGTTTGATTGGAATGTTTGAATTTAAATGTTCTTGTTAAATCAACTTCGCTTCTGGATGATAAATCTGAGCGCTTTGGTTTAATTAAGATATCATTAAAGTCAAGAAGTATATTGGATTCGATTTTCATTATATTTATATGGTCTTTATCTATTTAGGTTATTTTATATTTAATTATTATTTATATGTTTGTTTATTTCAAATATTGGTTTATGTAATTTGATAAATTTTTTAGTATTTATAAATCAGTTAATCTATCAAGATAATTAATACTTTCTGTAATTGAAAAGCAAACGCCTACAAATATAAATGTTTGAGCTAAATAACCCTTTAAATTCAAATTTCCTTGATTATTTATACCAAATGTAAAATATTTCATCATAACATTTTTATAAAAAAATGGTAGTAGAGTAAAAAAATATACACATGCCATAATTACATAAGCATGTATTGAATCATACAATTCTATTTTTTTTAATTCTGCCTTTTCTTCCTTCTTAATATTATTTAAAAGTTCTTCATTTGTTTCAATATTTTTAATATAATCAACGGGCGGAGGTTCTATATAATTTTGTTTAACTTCTGGATCTATTATTACATTAGTTTCTGTATTATTTGGAACATCTCTTGAAGGAAGTGATATAACACCTCCTTGACTTGCCTGTTGAACACTTGAAATCATTTTATTCATATCTTGTTGTGTTTCATCTATTTTCATTTCAATATTATCACCCGGTAAATCATTAATACTTGTAGTATCCATATTAATAATTCAAATTAATTAAAAATAATTAGTACGCAATTATTTAGTTATTTTAACTGTTTTCTTTTTTTTATCACATAAAGTATTTTCTAACTTGAATTTATAACATTTTTCATCATATTTAAATATTTTGTTATCTATTTCTTCGTCAGAAGCTTTTTCAAAAACAATACATTTTCTACCCTTACATACTCTCTTAAACATAGTTGCAAGTCCCAAACCAAGAATAATTGAAATTATTATTTTACCCTGAGAAGAATTCATAATTTTCTTAAGTTCCATTGTTATATATTTAGATTAATATTGAACAAAACAAAACACCTATTTTTCTGATAATGTATTACTCGGTTGGCTTGGTATTTTTCCCATTTCCTTTGCATCAAGAGGACATCCCACTTCTTCGTAAGAAAATTTAAAACAATTATCTGCTTCATCTTTGTAAACAACAGTATCAACATTATCTGGTGATGGATATATGTATATAACCTTTTGTTGTGGGTCACTTATGTAAGCAAAAAATATACCAATAAAAAAACTTATAAGAAACAAACGTGTATTAATAATACCAAACATATATTATTATTCTATTTTATTTTGTTCAGATGTTGCGTGTATAAATGATTCTATAGCATAATCTTCATGTTGTTGAATTGTATCTACATATGTGTATTGACGTTTTAAAAATATATTAATAGATTTTCCTGATTCCTTTTCCTTTTTATCATTAATATTGTCATTTTTCCTATAAACATCATATACGTTGTATTTTATATGATTGATTTTTTTAATTATTTCATCAAGTTCATTTACATATTTATCAGTTATTTTTGTAAATATTTGTTCTCGATTAAGTTCTTGTTTTTCTACATCACTTTTATTTTCATAATGAGATATCATTCTTTTAATTGAATTTATTATTTCTTCTTTTGTTCTTTCTAATTTTGATAATTGAGTTAAATCATATTTGTCTGTTGTATCTAAATAAATTGCCTCTCTTTCTCTAAGAATTTCATATAATTCATTAAGATCTTCTTTTATCGTGTTAAATTTTTTAAGAGTATCTCTAACATTAGAGAATTCAAATATCATATTTAATTTCATCTTTATAATAGTAAGTTTAAATTCATTTATTTCATTTAAAAGTCCTTGTATATCCATAGTTCCGTTGATGACCTTTTCATAAGGATAATAAGTACCCTTATTAATTACTATTTTTAAATTGCACGGTGATTCCTCAGAACCACATTTAGCAATAAGTTTGTTATTTTTTGTAGAAAAAAACATATCAACTTTTCTTGAACAATTAACACATGTGTATTTTTGTTCCTCTAAAGCCTTTCTAATTCTTTTATTTGATTTATTCGACATTTTTTCTTTAATTTTATCCTTTTGTATTTTTTTTTTAGTTTCATAATCATTTTTTATTGAATAAAATTTATCGACATACGTATCAAGAATATCATAACCTTCTTTTAACTTTTCATACAATTCGGTGGTTTCTCCTATATCATCTTTATCCATAGTATAGTATATATAAACATATTTATGTTACCATTTTGGCAAATTAGTTATCATTTGTTGTTGTTCTTTACGTCTGGTATCTTGATAATTTTTAATTTTTGACATAATATATTCTTTCTTTTGTGTTTCTTTTATTTCCATTTCATATTTTGAAAGTCTTCCCTTATATTTAAAAAAAAGAACAAATCCAATTATACAAATAAGACAGATAAATACGGTGATGTTAAATATTTGATTATAATATTTATTTTTTATTTCATTACATCTATTTAATGACGCATTCAAAAAATATCTGGTTCCTGGTTCAATTAATTTTGGTGGTCCTGAATTTTTATTTAAATCCATTCTTTATTCTGCGATAAAAAAATGAATTAATGTATGTATTAATTAATCTATGCATTAATTATTACAGATGGTTTCATTATTAAATTCACAAAACGCATTTTTGGTTATTACTTCTATTTATTTTCTTGCATCAGGTAAAGGAATAAAAGGATTAACAAGTTTTTTTATATACGTATTAGTTCTATTAGCTGTTATTTCACTTTTTAATGAAAGTATAATTAGAGAAACTGGTTGTTCAAGTTCCTCTTCTCAAGCATATTACATTATTTTAGCATTATCATTATGGATAGTTATATTTGTTGGAACAAGCTTTTTAATAGAATTTTTTCCAGGATGGAAAACACCATTTTCAAATACAATAGGATACATGATAGTTAGTTTAATGGGTTCAAAAAATGTTATTGACACATTTTTTAATGAAGTAATGTCTAAAGAACAAGAAAGTTATAAACGAGATATATTTAATATGATATATAGAGATAGATCACTTATATTAAATGAACTAAATACATCAAATATAAAAAACTTTCTTGAAATAATGTTAGGTTCAACACCATATAAAACTATCGTTAGTAATAAACAAAGTGAATGGAATTATACGTATGAACCAAAAATATATGGAATTCGTGAACGTAGAAATGACGAATCTCTTGATGTGTATAAAGAATTTATCAATAATGAAATAAATAACAACGAACCACCACCAATAGTAGTTGCTGTTAATAATATGAAAAAACTTTTAGAAAGAAAAGAGTCGGTAGCGAGATTTATTTGGTATATTCTTGCAGGAATTACAACAATTACCATATCAGAATCAATAATAAAACGTCCAAAATGTGAAAAATCAACAAGTGAAATAAAAAATCAAGCAAATGAATTAACAGATGAACGTAATTCATAATTTTTTAATTTTATTTAAAATATAAAGTAAAATTAAAAAATAATAACATTATTTTTATTGTTATTGTGATATCTATAGTATAATATAATACAGTACAGACATATATGATAATATTCCTAAAACAACCGCTATTAACCAAACAGGAAGTATTGTTTTATTCGTATGTCCAAAACCAAAATTCTTAATTGAACCATCTGGTTCAAATAGAAAAGCTGGTTTTAAAGCAATAACCATATAAAAAACAAATAAAAACAAAATAATAGATATGTATTTTATATTTTTTCTAATATATGCCTTGTTCATATATATTTACTAAACAAAAAATTAATACTCATCATAACTTGTCATTCCATCATCATCATCCATATGTGATATATCGTTTACTTCATTCATATCATCCATAACATATGCTTCATTATCACCAATATCGTCAAACATATTATTAAAGTTTTCATCTTCTCCGCGTTCTCGTTCATAAACCATAGGGTCGTATTTTATCAAACCCGATTCAAGACCTTTACCCCATTTCTCTCCTAACTTATTATTTTTAAGCTCATTCTCTATCTCTCTCTGTTCATCACTTAAAGATTCAAATTTTTCTGTAATTTTAAGTTTTTCTTTCTCTTTAAAATGAAGTATTTTTTTCATAACAAATTCATGATTATTATTTACTATATCTTTCATACCTGATAAATGAAGTATTGAATTTTTAATATATTCAGAAACCAATTTATAAGTTGGTATAGTTTCTTCAATTGTATAAGAATTTGATTTTAATTTTGTTATGTAACCATCAAACATAGAGAAAATATAATATTTAAATAAACTTGTAACCATAACATCATCAAATAAATGATATGTTATTTTATCATTTTTAATTTTTGGACTATATACAGGTGTAAGTTCTGATAAATGAAACATGTCTATATTTTGTTCTCTTTTTTCTTGGAAAATCTCATTCAAATTTTCCTTTTTATGAAACATATTCATCCAACCATAATATAAATTATTAAATTTTGTTACATCTTTCATATGAGTTAAAGATAAATTCCAATAGGAAGGTATTAGTTTAATACTCTTATTTGTTGTTTTTTCATTTATTTCATCGTAGTGAACCATACTATTTTTTATTAAATTTGGAATAGTATGAACTAATTCATACATCATATTTTTATAATTTCTTATTTTGTTTAAATACACATCTTGATCAAAAAGAATAGATTTATTTGTATCATAATCATGAAATTTATTTATAAATTCCATTATAGTTTTATTTTCTTTACCTGTAAAAACAGAATAATCACGTATAAAATCCAATATATTACTTACATTCTTTTTTGTCTCTTCTTCCAATAATGAAACTGCCACAAAACTTTCCTTTGATCTTTCTGTTTTTTTCATACTCATTTCAAATGTATTTGTAAGATCTAAAATAACCGGTCTTATTTTTGAAATATAATTGTTTTCTTCTTTTAAATTAATAAACGAAGTATAAATATCAATATTGTTCTGTGTAACAATCGGTGGCTCAAAATTAACTTTATTCATCTTATTTATTTTATTCATTAAGACAAGAAGCATCGAATTATTAAGAGTTTTACCAGAGTCTTTTAATATTTTCATCTTTTCTTCTATCGTTTTAACTTCGAAAAATCCATCATTTTCTATTTCACATATATCATAAATATCACTTTTTAATGAAAACATATTACTTGTTTTATTCCATTTACAATAATGAATAAATGACCTGTAAATAGTGTCATCGCTAAAATGTGTTTGAATAAAAGGAGGTATGGAAATTTGTGTCCGTTTAGATGCTAATGTTTTTGATTTAAATTTCTCTTTAAATTCATAACATAATTCACTATTTGTTTTTGCCATTTCTGCATATTTAAATAATGCAAAATCCTTCTTATTGAAATAATCAAGTATGTTTGTGTTATTATATGTTTCCAAACAACATGTATTTTCTGTATAAGGTTCGTCAAATTTTGTAAGAAGTAAATCAGTTTTTTTCAAATTGTCATTTATAATTTTTACAAATATATGTCCTATTTCAATATTTTTTGATTTAAGTTGATTTAAAAATACATAGACATTATCTTTATTAGATGACAGCTTACTTTTCATGTCATCATAAAATGTTGATGTTAGTGTTTTTACTATCTTTACATTACTATCATATAATGATGGAAGAAATACAAACTTAGGCATATTACTCACTATCTCAGTATTTTGTTCTATCATTTTTTGTTTTTCTTTAATCGCAATCTGTATATCTATGTTTGTCATAAAAAATAATTGTATATTTTCACTCAACTTTTTTGATATTAACGTTTCGTTCACATTTTTAATAATTTTAAACACATTACTTTTTAACTTTTCTTTTGATATTTTTGATATACAACAAGCCATGTAAACAATTCCGTCATTCCCTCCATTTTCAAAAAGAGGATATCCATCAAACGAAACTACACATCCAGGATAAGATTTATTATTACGTGTTTGAGCAAGTTGAATACCAATAAACAAAGAACTACATGTTAAAAATAATAATTTTACTGTTTCGGTTGTATCTTTCACAGTTTTACCAAAGTATTTTGTATATGTATTCATAGCATGATATAAAACAAATGAGTTTGTTTCCTTGCTTATATTTATTTTCATTTTTTTACTAATAAGACCAATTATATCTTCACATTTTTGCTTTATACTTGATTCATTATATTCTATTATATCTCCATCTTCACGTTCATGTAAATTATCAAATGCTTCAGTTTCATCATCCAATTCTTCTTGTATATGTAATGCTTCAGTATCTTGTTCATTTGATACATTTTTTTCCTTCTCTTTTACAAACCTAACACCCATATCATCATATTCTCCATCACCAGAAGATAAATCACGCAATCTTATTACTTTACCAGAATATTCATCTATTATTGTATCACCATCATCACTTATTTTTCCTTGTTCACGAATAATATCGTCAAGAACAATACTATAATTTCCCATAAAATAAGCATGCGCAAGTCTATGTAAAAATATAGGCATTAATTTTGTATTTGTTTCAATACAATACCTCCAATATTTATTATTTTCATGCATTTTTTCTCTTTCTGTTGGTTCCCGTGTAAATGTATTAGAGAATTTAAGAATCTGTTCTTGTTTTAAAACAAAATCTTGTATACCTAATATAATTTCAAGAGCATCAAGATACGGTGATTTATCGGGTATTTCATCCTCTTGATATTGCGAAGCAATCATATTATAGTAATTAACATATTTACGCTGGTCTAACTCTAATAACTGTTCTATACGTGTACGCTTTGATTCAAACACCGTTATATTTTCATCTAAAAATTTAACAAGTTCGTTTTTTTCCATATAAAATCGATGCTCAAATTCACCCATCATCCTTCTTACAAGTTGTTTCTTTGTTTCATTACTCACATTATCAAGTGGTCCACATTCTTCATCTTTCTTTATACAATTCTTTTTGAAATTACATACAAAATCGGCACCATCTTGAATTATCATAGAGGCTTCGTTTTTATGTTCTTGTGTTTTTTTACTGTCTAAAATCCATTTTTTATTAATACGTTTGTAAAATATATAATCAATCGGTGTATCATCATCATCGTTATCGTGTGTCTCATGAAGAATAGCATAAACACCATCCTTTATCAATTTTTTTCCTTCGATAAGAGTTTCAGCATCATATTCAGCATCTTGATCACTTAAACCATTAACTTCTTGTAATTTTTCTTTAAGGAACTTTTTAAATTCACCTGGTACCATAGTTAATTGTTCATTTTTATAAACGTCTAATAAATCATATATCGTATTATCATAATTTTTATCATAGTATATATCTGTATCATCATCATTTTTTATAAGTTCGGTTGAATAGTAATCTTTTGCAACAATAAGAACATCATCACAATCGGAATCTCCTTTTTTAATTTTATCTAATTTTCCTATAAAATATTCAAGCGATTCATTAATATTTTTTGTAGAATTCAAATTTAAATTTTTCTTGTCAATTGTAAGATAGATTAAATCATCATATTTTGTAACCATATTAATTTTTTCATGAATAGTGTGGCTATGATATTCACTATCAAAAATAAGATCTAATTGTTTTTCAATATCATTTTTATTTTGAACAGATTTATTTGAATTTATTTTTCTTTTATATTGACTAAATTCTATCTTTCTCTTTTCTCTATTAATATTATATTGTTTTAACTGTTCATTAATAAACATAAAAAAATTTTCATACTGTTTAAAAGTAACATGTGATTTATTTATATTAAAAACTTCAAGATTTTTAAAAAGTTCATTCAAATTAAAAACATTTGTCATATTTCTTTTATGTAAGTGGAATGTTTCCTTTATAGATGGTATTATATAGTCAAAAAACTTATCATATAATTCATTTTTATTTAAATCCCATGAAGATGTTTCTATATCAACAATATGATTTGTAGCACTCTCGAAAAACTTTTTTTTATGTTCATTTGAATCTTCAAAATTTGTTACAATATTGTTAACATATTTATCTTTTTTATTTCCATTTTTCATGAAGAATGATTTTATAAATGGTGTATTTGAAATATTTACTCGTTCTTTTATAGAAGTAGAATTTGTATATAAACGTTCATGTAAAACAGAATCTGTTGGTAATGTAACAATTGACTTTAATTGTAATAATTCACTTGGTCCATAATTATTTATTTTTGTATATGTATGTAAATTATTTTTCATTTCAACTAATTGTTTTTTTTTCATCTGTGGTAAATAACGCTGTATTCCATATTTATATGTTCCAATACCATTTTTATTTACACTTGTCATCCCAAAATCAGAATGATTGTCAACCATAGCATCAATCGGTCTATTAACAACATTAATATCATATGTATTCGTGTTTTCTGTATTCATATAAGGAATCAAATAATTGTGTAACCTCTGTAAGTAATCATAATAACCATTAATATCTGCGGTGGACTTAAAATTTTTAGGTGAATTAACTAAACTGGTTTCATCATAAAAATTGCTATAATCAAATGTTACTATATCATTCGCATATTCAACATCTATATTATCCTCTTCAATATAAATATATTTTCTTTGTTCTACGATAGGTATTATCCATGATATGTTTCTTTCCATATTTTTAATTAACTCAATAATAGGTTTATATTTAGAATCATATTTTATAATACCATCAATATTTCCGTCATTATTAAATATAGAAAATTCTTCACGCAATTGTTTATATCTTTGGACAATCTGGTTCAACGTAGAATCATTTTTTTTAATATCTTCATCTGCTTTCATAGTGTTAAACATATCATTTGTTTGAACATCAATACCGTATCTTGTTTGTTTATCAGTAACATTATATTTTTGTGTAACCGTATCAAGAACATCACCAAACATTAGAACACCTGATTTTTTTAATATTTCATTAATATCTAATTCTTCTTTTGTATAAATACCATCATCATAATCATCATATTCTACATCATTTTCTTCTTCTACATCATTTTCTTCTTTTTCTTCTTCTTCTATATCTTTTTCTTCTTTTTCTTCTTCTACATCTTTTTCTTCTTCTTCTTCTTCTACATCTTTTTCTTCAAATTCTTCCTTTTCTGTAAATTTAACATCTGGTGTTTCATCTTTTTTTACAATAATACGTTCTATATTTAAATTTCTAGGTACACCCTGATAAGCAAAATCTATATAAAATTTTTCATCGTCACCGTCACGTGATATTTCTATCATATCTTCATCAATATTTCTAACAAAACCGTTTAATATATACGGCTTTTTACCTGAAAAATATACACTTATATAATCACCTGTTTCAATACCATTTTGTCTTACATAAGAATCATATTGTGACCTTGATAAAATATCTATACCCTGTATAGATTCATCAGTAAACGAACCATCTTCTATAGTGAGTTCATATTTTGATTTATCGTTAATAATAACAATAATTTCTTCATCAATATAATCTATAAAAAACTCATTATTGTGGTAATCTTTATTTGTAGGACTAATTATTCTTATTATGTCTCCAAGTTGTAATTCCATATCTTCACTGTCCATAATATATACAAATACTAATATTTTTTATTGTTAAACTCTATTTAATATTGTATTGGAATAATATGTGAACTTAAATTATTTATAAAATTGATTTAATAAATCCATACAAGTAAATACAAAGCAAAATGAACTCACTAATGACTGAAATTAACTTCCCGGGCGATCTATCTATTGAAAAAATATGGAATAAAACATATGACCAAGAAAAGTATAAATTAAATTTTAAAAATATTGATTATAAAGAACAAAAATATGTTATGGTTAATTATGTAAAAAAAGATTTAAATGATAATAACATTCACCATTTAAAAAATATCAGGTCCCTTATATTTGATGATACGGGAAAACTTTTATGTTTTACACCACAAAAAAGTATTAAAGGTAATCTTTTATCAAAATTAGAACATGGAGAAGAGGTAGACGAATTAAGAATTGAACCTCTTATCGAAGGAACTATGATTAATGTATTTTATGATAAAAGAAACGAATCATGGGTCTATTGTACAAAGGGGAATATAGGAGCATCTCAAAGCTTCTTCCGTGTAGGTGAAAAGGGATTATCATTTTTGGATATGTTTAACGAATGTTGTACAAAACAGAATATCAATATAGAAGAGTTACCCCAAGACTATTGTTACTCTTTTGTAATGCAGCATATCGATAACAGACTTGTTTCAAATTTTAATACAAATAATATTATACTTATTCGCATGTATGAAATTAAGCAGACAGATGGAGTAAATCATGTTAATGTAGTAAATAGTTATATTGAGGATGTTTCTATTCAAGAAAATAAAGATTTATCAAACATTCCCAATTCATCAATTATAAAACAAGTATGTATCAAAAAAGATAAAGAAGATAAAGGAGTAATTTTAAATTGTGTAAATATGATTCAAAGTCCGCTATCTTCAATATTTAATAAATATACAAATATAGATGATTATATTAACTCATCTGTATCTATTTATAATAATTCAAATAAGTTTTGGATGTCACATATAGGCATAAATATTATATGTAATAAAACGGATGACAGAGAACGTTATCGTCATAAAATTTATCAGGATGTACGAATGTTAAGAGGTAATCAACCTAAATTAGAATATCATTATCTTGATTTACGTCGTCAAAATAAGATCGGTATGTTCCTGAATTATTATCCCGAATATAGAAAAGAATTTAATGAATATCAAAAAAAACTTCATACATTTACAGAAAAACTTTATGAAAACTACGTTTCATGTTATATCAAAAAAACAAAACCATTAATTGAATATCCAAAGGAATATAGAACACACATGTTTAACCTACATGAAGAATATAAAAGAATACGTGAAAACGGTGAGTATATTCGAATGAAAAAGGTTATTGAATACTTTAATTCTCTTAAAAGTGATATCATACTTTATTCACTTAACTTTTCCAAAAGACAACCAAAAGAACAAAATCAATCTATTTAATTAAACCCTTAATATTTAAAATAACAAATATAACAAAAAAAATTATAATATTATTTTTTTGTTATATATTTAACATTTTACACTACATATCCATTTATTTTTGTATATAATTCTATTAGATCAGCACATACGTCATTAAGAATATTATATATATCAACTATTTCTTTTTTCTCTTTGAAAGCAACGCGAATAACACTATAATTATCATGTGGGTGATTTTTTCTAAAACCACAAAATGTAACTGTTTTATCATTTTGGAAATATTTTGTATATATCATATATTCAATCGGTTTACCAAGTGTGTAATCTTCATTATTCAATATAATATCATAACTATTATCCATATCAACCTGAGCATTTTGGACAATTACCTCATCTTTTTCAAGAAGTGCTATAAATACTTTGAATTTATTTATCATACCATTAATACCCATTTTAAGTATAGTTTTATTATCATATACACCAATACTTTCTATAGCGAAATCAAAACTATCTTTTATAAAATGACGACATCCATCAATCGCCATGAAATTATTTTTATGAAGACGAATATTATCAGTTGTGTCATTCTCTTGTTTTAATTTTAACTCAATCTTATCCCATATTGTTTTTGCTTTTGCTTCATCTTTTGTATTTTGATATGTGCATGAACTTACAACATTATATGTACATCCATCTATTTTTGGAACAACTTTTGAAAATTTACATGTGAACTTTAATGTTTCTCCTTTAATTGTATCCGATATTTCAGGACGAATTCTAACAATATCAATATAGTATCCAGTTTGTGGATTTTTTGGGAATATTTTTTCAACCTCAACTCTATCTAGATATGTATCATTTAATATATTTTTTATTTTAATGTGTTCTGTTGTAACATATTTAATAATAGAATCTTCGTTTGTTTCATCTACTTCTATTACATATTGTTCTAACGGAAATCCATCAATATCAGTAATATGCGTTGGAATACATGATATACGTTGTTTTATAATTTCATTATTTAATCTTGTCGTATTTTTTTGAAATGTTGCTTGATTTTTTTCAAAGGGTAGTGTAACAAAACCTATAGTTGGTATTTCAGAGAGTATAAATCTTCTAATTGAATTAGCAATACTTACATTAACATTTTTTAAGGTAAAATTAAGCACACCATTCTTATTAGTTAAATCGAAAATTTCAGGGTCCATTCTTATTGTGTACAATTATTTTTAAATCATATTTGTTTCAATTTTATAAATAATATTATTAATATTATTTTTAATTTAATACATTTTCTAAAGTAAATATATATGACACAAAAAAATAAAACGCAGAAGAATAAATTTCAAAAAAAGAAAGGTGGTAATAAAATAAAAAATAAAAAAATAAAAACTCGTAGAAAAACGCAAAAGGGTGGATGGGGTGGTTTTATTTATGGAATCGCAACAGGAGCTGGTTTATATAAATGGTTTGGTTATAGGAAACATAATATCAACGAAAAAAAATAAATTATTTATAATAAATATATTTAATAACACTTAAAACATATAATATACTAAACATATGAGTAATATATTATATTATAGCAACTATTGTGATAACTGTAAGCAACTATTGTTAAAATTAAATAAATATACTAATAAAAACGACACTCATTTTATAAATATTGATAATAGAAGAAAAGATGCTTCTGGTAATATTATTTTAAATCTGGAAAATGGTCAAAGTGTTATAATGCCTAACACCGTGTCAAAGGTCCCCGCATTATTACTTCTTAATGAAAATTATAGAGTGATATTTGGTAATGATATTATATCTTTTTTAAATATTGAGACGTATAGTAATAATCAAGTCGATACAAAGGAAAGAGTTTTTGAAAATGTTCAAAGTGAACCGACAACATTTGAATGGATGTCTTCATCAGGGGTTTCTTCTGATTCATTTAGTTTTTTAGATACACCTGCGGATGATTTAACAGCAAAGGGTAGTGGTGGGGAACGACAAATGTATAGTTATGCAAATATAGATTATTCAAGTTCTATAAATACACCCGAAGAAAGTTATAAAGCAAATACTATTGGTAACGATGGAAATTCTATGGAAAACATACAATCACAAAGAGAAAGTGAAATAAAAGGTATTTATAACAAACAACAACAATTTTAATGTTTATTATGTTTTTTTATTAAAGAAATAATATTATATAAATTATGAACAATAAACAATTTTATATAAAAACGTTCTGTGAATACACAGATAAATTTATAAAATTAGCAGAAAAGGTTTTACCAGGAAATATTGATGTTAAATATGCAAAAAATGGTATATACGCCCTAAAAAAAATAAATCCTAAATTATTAATAGAATACTGGTTTATATATATTTATATTCCATATAAAGATAGAATTAATAATAATGATATTGATTTTTTATTAAAAGGTGATTACTCTTTTTTAGATGAAATAAAGGGAGGTCATAAAGGAAAAGCTGTTTTACTTAAAATACAAGAATTAATTACTGATATAGATGATACCCATATAGATAGTGCTAGAGATTATACAATTAAATTATCTAAACTATCTCTTTTATACGCATCTAATTAAAATTTATATTTTATAAAATAATCCATTTAAATATTGTTTCAATTCTATATTAAATGGATATTGATAAAAATGTCGATGATAAAAATCAAACACACGATGAAGATTTTTCTGGAAAAAAAACAGATTTTGTAAAGGTTATGGGTGAATTTTTAAATAATCTTTTAGATGTGTTTCCAGAAGTTACAAGCGATATTGAAGAGTGTAAAAAAAAAACAAATAACGAATTAGAAGAGTATTGCAAGAAGGTATATCCTGAGCGTTTTTTTGATATACTCTATCAAAATGATGAAATATTTAGTGATAATAATGTAAATACAGTATTTTTACCAAATATTGAATTTAAAAATTTATGGAATCTTGAAGGTGTTAGTGATAATACAAAATCAACTATATGGAAATACCTTCAATTGATTATGTTTTCTATTATAACTGATATTGATAGTGAAAGTTCATTTGGAGATACAGCTAAGTTATTTGAGGCTATAAATGAAGATAGTTTCAAAGAAAAACTTGAAGAAACTCTTGGGAATATACAAAATGCTTTTAATGATGAATCTGGAGAACAAAAAATAAACGAAGAAGATATTCCAAATAGTGATGATTTACATAACCATATTCAGGGAATGCTTAATGGTAAAATTGGACAACTTGCTAATGAAATTGCTGAAGAAACAGCAAAAGAATTAGATATAAATATGGAAAATGCTGAATCAGCAAATGATGTATTTTCTAAAATTATTAAAAATCCAAAAAAACTAATGGGCTTAGTCAAGTCAATAGGAACAAAACTTGAAGACAAAATTAAATCAGGCGAACTCAAAGAAAGTGAATTAATGTCTGAAGCAAGTGAAATGATGAAAAATATGAAAAATATGCCTGGTATGGAAAACATTTCACAAATGATGAGCTCGATGGGTATCCCAGGTGTAGGTAAGAAAACAAAATTAAATATGGGTGCGATGCAATCAAAATTAGATGAAAATATACGTATGGCAAAAACAAAAGAACGTTTAAGAGAAAAGATAGAAATACGAAAGAAGGAAAGGTCATTACAAGAAGAAGTAGCCCGATTGAAACAAGAACTTGCTTCTGTTAATACAAAAAGCATGGATGAACTTATTGCCGAAATTGAAGCAATGCCTGACGAAGGACTTAATCAACAAAATAACAAACAACCTAAGAAAAAAAAGAAAAAAAAAGGAAAACGTTAAATTATTTAATCATATAAATGTTATACTTATAACATTAATAAAAAATTGTTAAATATATATATAGTATAATGAGTGAAAGTATCTGGATAACAGACCCTATTATGTTATTAAAAGAATATAATGACATTAATATATCACCTGACCATACCTTTGTGAAAAATTTAAATAATTTATCGAAAATTGTTTTGTATATAACTATCATTTTATTTATTATCACAGGAAAATCCAATATAATTATTTCAGGTATTTTTTCTTTAGCAGTATTTTTATTGGTATTCTATTTAAGAAACAATACAAAAAAAGAAGCATTTGAATTAGAAGGACTGGATTTTACAACAACAAAATTATCTAAAAAACAACTTGATGATTATCACAATATAACAAAAGAAAATCCCCTTGGCAATGTTCTACCTGGTGATTATAAAGAAAACCCTGAAAGAAAAAAAGCGCCACCCGCGTATGACAAAACTGTTTCTGAAAAAATAAATGAAGTCACAAAAGATTTTCTTGTTGAAAAAAATCTAGGAAATAAAAATTTTAAAGATAAACTATTTCGTGATTTAGGAGATAATTATAAATTCGATGAATCTATGCAACGATTTTATACAACGGCAAGTAGTCAAATACCAAACAATCAAGGAGATTTTGCCAACTTTTGTTATGGTAATATGCCGTCATGTAAAGAAGGAAATGAATTTGCTTGTTCTAAAAAAGATTTAAGATACATAAATTATTAAAAATTTATTATATATTTGAATATTATATGGCTAACGTTAGTGATTATACATTTTTAAACATGGGGCGAATCGGCATGGATAAATGTTCATTAAGTGAAACAGAACTACAAAATGTAAAAGGTGCTGATTATACACTTACTAATCATTTTTCAAGTGATTGTAATATGACAAAACCTATGGGTCTTGCTCTTTCACAACCAAATATGAATTATAAGGGTTCTAATCAAGTAGGAATGGGTGGTTGTAATATTGACCAAAATTCTCAACTTCTTCTTGGAAGTCAAATTACACACGGAAGTGAAAAAATAACATTAAACGAAAGAATGTTTAGAACCGTTCCCTATTTGGGAAAAGGAAGAGGTGATATTGACCTTGAAAGTCAACTTTCACAAGGCGAATCTTTAATTAATAAGAAAAGTGTTAACCCTTCAAGTGAAGTAAGTTATATTAACTATAAGAACTATCCTTTAATACCTTCTGTTGCTGAATCTCTTGCTAATCCTGCTGCTCATATCGAAGATAATGCTGATGAAAACTGGATTCGTGGAGGTCTTCCATCAAGAGACCTTGTTAGAGACAACAAAAATGCTTAGATTTATAATTAATTTATTAATTATTTAATTATTTAATTGATTATTAAATAATTAACTATTATGTAAATAATATTTATATACTATATAATGCTTGAAAATATTGTAGTTATTATATTAATCATATCTGCGGTGTCGTTGGTATTTATTTCACACGAAGATTTATGTAAAATACCTAAATTATTAGGTTTTGACTACTGTATACCCCACTGGGTATTTATTTATATTATATCTCCTGCTATTTTGTTTGTTGCTTATTTCTTAAAACATCAAAGTGCCGGGTTCTTTGAATTCACAATTAGTAATTTAAGAGAACTTTCAAAAAATCCAAATAAAGTATAATAAAATTAATAAAATTAATAAAATTAATATAATAATAAAGACATAATAACATATATTATATGAATTATAATCACAAACATATCATCACTTATACTAATATATCTGATGATGAATTAAAAGATCACGCATATAGATTCGATTTTCTCAAGTGTTTTAATTGTGAATCTTACGATAATTCAATAGACACAAAAATAAATGAACTATACCGTATGACAAAAGATAATAGTGTATTTATTCATTTGTATAGTAGTATAAGAGGACAATATAATATTGTAAATCATGATGAAATGTGTTTGGTATATCTATTTAGTTATAACTATTTATATTTATTTCATGAAATAATTTCCAAATTTATTGATAAAAATATTATTGACCATAAAAAAATAGAAAATCTTATTGATATAATTAACAATTCATAATATTATATTTAATCATAAATATCAAAATAAAATAACAAAGTATAATATAACATGGCATCAACAAGAAATAAAAACTCCATAAACGACTATAAAATAGAACAACAATCTTATCAAGACGGAACCAAGTATAATCTATATGAACATAGTCAACATGGAAGACCAGAACAAAGTATGTTACCAGATTTTGGATTAAATACAACAAAAATGTGTAGATTTCAATTAAATGGAAACTCTGTAAATATTGAATCACAACTTATGGGTATAGGAATGAGTAATTTAGTTGAACCAAAAAATGAAATGTCCGCATCTAACATTTATGTCCCACATGGTTCAATACATACATTTAATAATTATACAATTATGCCAGAACCACTTGTAATGGAAAAAGGTCAGAGACCAAACAAGTTAAATTAATTATTTTAAATATTATATTATCACTTATTAATATAATGTTCACACGTTTTAATTATGACAAAGGAAGAACAATTAAACAACTTGAAGAATCAACCGGTCCTGGGAAATACATAATGAATGTTCCCGGTAATGGAACAAACCCATATTATATTGCTGACCCACAATTTAGACTTGAAAAATGGGGAGGCAATCTAACAACAAATTCTATGTCTATTGATAATGATTTAAGGGGATTAACACGAAAATTAAATAGAGATACTGTAAAAAATAATTATCATTTAATAAATGAACCACAATCATCTCTACCGCATTATCCAACTATAGAAACTATAGTTCATGAGTCAAGAACAGAAACACCCGCATGGGAAATAAGAGACCTTCCAAATGTTAGAACAGAATATCTTCTCAAAGATCCTCAACAAAATATAGCAATGCAATTTCAAAATAATGTAAGCACACGTATTTTAGAGAAAGACCATTTCAAAATAAACGCATGCAATAATAATAATTTTTCATAAGTATTAATATATTATATTTTATATAGTAGTATAATATATAATATGGAATTAGCAATACCTATAGCTGCACTTGGAGGGTTATATTATATATCCGACAAAAGTAAAAAGAATAATAAAGAATGTTTTGAAAACAACAATCAACAAAAAGACCAACTCGATTATCCTAACGAACTAATAAAAAATTATCCGGTTGCCACAGATGAAGAACTAAGAAATACTACTGTTAATACATACCCAAAATCAAACCAAAGAAATGACAAATATTTTAATAAAGCAATTTCTTATGATTCTAAAATAAATGAAAAAGCTAAATCTAGTGAATTTAATTCATTATCAGGAAATCGTATGAATACAGAAGAATTTAAACATAATAATATGGTTCCCTTCTTTGGTTCAAAAATAAGGGGAAGAACAGCAGACTCACACGTTCATGAACAAATTTTAGATAATATGACCGGTTCGGGTTCACAAACTATTGAAAAACGTGAAAACGCACCCATGTTTAAACCTGAAGATAACATTCAATATTCTCATGGAGCTCCCAATATGAATAATTTTTACCAATCACGCGTTAATCCAAGTAATAGAATGGCTAATGTAAAACCATGGAAAGAAGTTCAAGTTGGTCCTGGAATTAACGAAGGATTCTCATCTGCTGGTTCAGGTGGATATAACTCAGGACTTATGGCGAGAGAAACATATAAACCTAAAGGTGTTGACGAATTACGTGTAAAAACAAACCCTAAAACATCATTTGAACTATCAAACCATCAAGGTCCAGCAAGTTATTATAATAAAAGTTCTTCTAATACAAAATCAATCGGTAAAGTAGAAAAATACCTACCAGATACATACTACGAAAACGGACCAGAGAGATATTTTACAACTACCGGTTTAGAACAAAGACCTACTGTAAGAGGTCTTAATGATAACAAAAAATTAGAAACTATGAACAATATGGGATTCTATAAAGGAACACAATCAACAAACGGTCCTTACAGAGAACCTGCCCCACAAACATATAAAGGTTCTAATAAATGTGATGACGAAAAACAAGGTTATCTAATTAAACAAAGAAATTTCACAGGTGACCCACGCGAAGGAGATTATGGTTTGAATAGTATCAAACTAGGAAAGACAAATCGCGACTGTAATCCACAATACACCGTTTTTAATGGAATTAAAAAAACTGTAGGAGCTCTTTTCGCGCCAATTACACACGTACTTAAACCATCGAAAAAGGAAGATATTATTGAAAATTTTAGAGTATATGGTAACCCTTCCGATGCTGTGCACAGCGGATTTATTGAAGGAACATATCAATCACCCAACGTTACAAATCGTGACATGAACATTAATAAAGAAGAATACTTTGGAAATATACAAAAACAAAAACTTCATACCATTAATAATACTAAACATCAACTTTCTAACCAACAAAGAGAAACCACAACCACTCCTTACAGCGGTATAGCCGGAAGCTCAGAGGCAACCGGTCAAACATCTTATTATGCTAACTATAACCAAACAAATAATGAAACTAAAGAAAATATGGTATATTCAAGGACAAATCTTGGTAATGCAGCACAGTTCAATAATTCTGTTAATATGTCAATATCCAAACAAGACTGCCTTGAAAGCTCACGTGAATTTATTCCATCAGGAGCACCACAAATGTTACCACCTTCTACAAGTCAAATCGGAACAACACATATTACACATGATTTAAATGATTCACAAACAGTTGATAGAATGCAACCCGATATACTTGATGCGTTCAAAAAAAATCCATATACTCATTCACTTCATTCAAATTAATAACTTAAACTAATAATTTAATATATATTTGTGTTTAAAAGAACGCAATTATATATTATACATAAACATGACAAATACAGAAAACAACAATATCAATATACATAAAAATATTATATTAAAAATGGATAATTATATACTAAATAATAATATACCTAATATTATATTTCATGGACCAACCGGTTCAGGAAAAAAATTTATTATAAATAACACAATAGAAAAACTATACAATAAATCTAACATCAATTATTTTGTAATGTATGTAAATTGCGCACACGGTAAAGGGATTAAATTTATTCGTGAAGAATTAAAACACTTCTCAAAAACAAATATACTAAATATCAATAATGTTAACTTTAAGACGGTTGTTCTTGTAAACGCAGATAAACTTACAATAGATGCCCAATCAGCACTAAGAAGATGTATCGAATTATTTAGTCATACAACACGTTTCTTCATTTCTGTTGAAAATATAAATAAACTTTTAAAACCTATATTATCAAGGTTTTGTGATATTTATGTATCACGACCAAAAATAAGAGGAACACAAATAAGTCTATATAAAAATAACATTAAGACAAATGGTCCATTTTTCAAAAATACATTAAAACATTTATTAAAAATAAAAAAATGTATTTCTTGTTTTGATAAAGAAAATGACAATATAGTAGATTATTCATTAAATTTATATGAAAAAGGATTTTCCGGTGAAAATATTATTTCTTGTATAAAAATACATACTTTTGAAAATATATCACAAGAAAATATTGATGAACTTGTTTTCATTTTTTACAAAATAAAAAGAGAGTTTAGAAATGAAAAAACATTAATTTTATTTATTATTAATTTCCTATTTTTTCGTAGTAATATCGATTTAGAAAATATTGCCTTTAATTAAATGGACGACTTTACAATTGCATCCTTACAAGAATCTAAAAATGAATGGTGCGCAAGACTCATTAACATTCTAACACCTCTCATTATGGAAGGGTTTAAATCTATATACAACGAATCATTAAAATTATGTAACGATAATGGTGAAAACGACAAAATTCTAATGACCTTTCAAAATTTAATTACACGTGTCCCAAAATGGAACTCAACCATTATAAAACAAGAATGTGAAAGAATAATAAGTAGAAGTAACTGTAATTATATTGAAGATTTAATATCATGTGTTCATGTAATACAACTTAAAGTACTTACTTGTGTTCGTGTAGGAAATAAACAAAAAAAAATAGATATTAATATACCCAAATTCGAAGATTTTATACATAATTGTTATGTTCATTCAGCAAGAAAAATATACTCAAATGTATATTTATTTGATACAAACATCCACTCTTTACAAATTCAAAAACATAAACGTGAAACAGAAACTATCATTCAAGAATGTATTCTTAACGCAATAAGAGATAGCTTGCCTATCGAAGATATTCTAAGAAATTATATGGATGAAACTACCGAAGAAGACGTAACTGAAACTATTGAAGAAGAAAAAATTGAAAGCAACGAACCAGATGTTCAGTCAAACAACGATTTAAATGACATAAAAAAAGAAGTAAAAAATGAAATAGACAACTCTATTAAAGTTGAAACAAGTGAAATTGTAAATAATCATTCAAATACAATTAATGAAGAAAATTCTATTTCAAGTGAAAATACAAACGGTGCTATATCATTCAATAACAACGATGAAGTTTTTTCGGAGAATAAAAATAAAACTTTAGTAAATGTTCCAAAAACTGTTGAACATCTTGAAAAAATTCAAAATGAACGGGCTGATTATGAAGATGATGATGATGACGATGATGATGACGATCATTATGATATTCCAAAACTAAAAATAGGTAACGATAATATTAGTTTAGATGACCTCGATGTTCATGATGTATCTAATAAAGTAAAAATTGAACCAGATATTCTTTTAGATGAAGTTGAAATATTATCTTAATGCGTATTATCCATAAAACCCTTTTGGAAAATTAATATAAGATGGAAATGAAATTCACTATTTCCTTGTCTATTGCAATAATCTATGTTTTATTTAAAATCGTAGAAATGAAAATAATTGACAGTAAAAAAAAACCTCTTAAACCAATATTTAAAGATTCTATAATAGTTTTCATGTCATGCCTATTTGGTTTATTTGTTATGGACCAAGTAAATATATCACCAAAAGATGATACTTCAATCTCATCTAATGTTTTTGTTGATAATCCAGACTTCTAGCTAAAAGTATAATAGTATTATTAATAATTATTCTTTCCATTATAAGAATAATTATTTGTTATGATATTTAATTATAATATATTTATTTTTTTTTTCGAACCGTTACATTCTCATGGGGTAAATTACTGAAAGTGTCATCTTCTTGAACTACTGTTTTTAAAAGAGGTGGAGATGACGCACCCAGACGTGGTAAAGGACGTTCCAGACTAGGGAAATTATCATCAATATCTTTAGTCATCGGTTTCATTCTTTTACCGTTATAATTTGTTTCGCTTCGTGAAAGTTCAGGTGTTCCACCGAACGCGGGGAATGGGATAATGCCTCTCATCTTTGTATTATTTTCATCACCCATAACACTTATCATACTCGACAACATTATCTTTTGGCTCCTAAATGGAAGAGTTTTAAACCAAAGAAACACATCGCCAGGTGATTTTAAATTCATATTGTCACGATAAAGCATCCTTTCAACATCAGTAGGAACTTCATTATTCAAAAACATATCGTCTAAATATTCTTCGCTTATCATATTGGAACCGTTGTTATCCATGTTAATTTTTATTTAATCGTTATTAAGTATAATTACTAAATCAATTTTGCATTTTCTCTATTATTTGATCGATATTAACTACTATACATTTTTCACCAAGACCATCTATTTCTTCATTATCTACAACATATTGGGAAAATACTTCTCTTTTCAATTGTGTTTCAGGTGTATGATTATGAACTGTTCGTGCTATCATCTTATATAACTTAAAATCAGGATAACGTTCTTCACCCGATGACTTATATAATATATTTTTACCTTTATCGTCCTTACACCATTCTACTATTAATTTAATAACCGGATCATTATTAACTTGTTCATCAAGATCATCTATATCATCTATTAAAAAATCAAACATAGAACATCCTAATCTACATAAATCAAAACTCATGTTAGGTTCCACCTTCTTCTTTTCGGGATTATAAAAGGGTTCTGTATTATATTGCGTATAAGCATCTTCTCCTTTATCATAACTATTACTACAAAATAACATTTTATCATTTGTGTATATTGCTCTACCAAAATCTATAATCTTAAATATTTTTCCATATGTTGGAACTCTATAACTTTTTCCATCATATTTATAGTAAATATATGGCTCTTCAGTATCAATATACATAATATTATTCGTATGAAGATCGTTATGGGTAAAGTTATATACCTTTTGATATGTTAATAATATCATAATTATTTGTAAAAAAGAACTTAACCACTGATCTTCAGTTAAAGCATTTTGGGTTATATAATGATCATATGTATGAATACAATTTTCCATACAAATTAACATTACTGGAAACTTCTTAACATGTAAATATATATTTTCAGCTTCATCATCATCACTATCATCACTATCATCACTATCATCACTATCATCACTATCATCATTATCATCATATTCTTCGTCTTCTTCGTCTTCATCACTTCCATTAGTTGTTACAGATGAACATGAAGAATCATCACTATCATCTTCATCACTACTGTTGTTTTCATCTATATTGATTTTTTCATCAGTAAACTTAATTTCAAATATTTCCATATCTCCTAAATCATTTAACATAACCGGTGAAGATTTTTTTACTTCCTCTCTAGGTGTTAGGAATACAGTCTTAATATCTTCTTTTTCATTAATATCTAACACTTCTTCCTCTATTTTTTCTGTAATAACTGATTCGTCAAATTTAAGTCTATCTTTAAATTTACTTGTACTTGACCGGGCTAATACATTATTATCATCATAATTAACAACATCAAAATTAACACCAACATTTTTCATGAAATATTCTGAAGAACACATAAATTCAAAATCATCTGAAACATTTAACTTATAATTATTCTGTACACCTAAATGTGTTCCAAAAAAATCAACACCATGAACAAATCCCATACTTCTTAACTTACTTGTTATATATGTAAAATAACAATCAACATATGCCGAATTATTTACATCTAAAATCTTATCAAATACCTTATCTGTATTGTCAATACTTGGAAGAATAAAAATATCCTTTTCTAAATCTTCATATTTTCCTGTTGAATATTTTATAGGATCTACTAAAGGTGAAAACTTGAAAAATACATCTTCTAATTTTGTTTCTTTAGTAGTTGTGTTATATATTTTTGCTTTAAATTTGTTAAATGAATTATCATGTTTTGATTCAACCGATATTAATTTTTTATTTAAAGGTGGTGAAAATGTATCTATATTTTCTTTTGTTATCTTGGTGAACCTATTATATATAGGAACATATCTCTGAAATTTTTCTAAATAAAGTAAATTCTCATCCTTAAATCCTTTATTTGCAGCATTATTCCACATCTACGTTAAATATAAATAAATATTTCATCCTTTAAACTAATTAAATCTATTAAGGTTTGCGTTATTTAATAATTATTTTAATCAAAAAATTTTGTATGACTCTTGAATTAAAAAAATTTGATATGAAAAATATAACATTTCGTCCAGATGAAAATAAAGGACCTGTGGTGGTTTTAATAGGTAGACGTGATACCGGTAAGAGTTTCCTTGTAAGAGACCTTTTGTATTATAAAAAAGATATACCTATAGGAACCGTTATATCAGGAACTGAAGAAGGTAACGGATTCTATGGAAAACATGTTCCAAAACTATTTATACATAATGAATACAATACAGCAATTATAGAAAACGTCCTTAAAAGACAGAGACAAGTTTTAAAACAAATAAAAAAGGATACTGAAACATTTAAACGATCAACCATAGACCCAAGGACTTTTGTTATTCTTGATGATTGTCTATATGATAACAGCTGGACAAAGGATAAAATGATGAGATTATTATTCATGAATGGAAGACATTGGAAAGTTATGCTCATTATTACTATGCAATATCCTCTTGGTGTTCCACCAAATCTTAGAACTAATATAGATTATGTATTCATATTAAGAGAACCTTATATAGCAAATAGAAAACGAATATATGAAAATTATGCTGGTATGTTTCCTACGTTTGAGTCGTTTTGTCAAGTTATGGATCAGTGCACAGAAAATTATGAATGTCTTGTAATAAACAACAATTCTAAATCAAATAAATTACATGACCAAATATTTTGGTATAAAGCAGACTCACATGGTGATTTTAAAATGGGGTCCAAAGAATTCTGGGATTTATCAAAAAATATTGGTTCTGATGACGAAGACGAAACTTATGACCCTAACGCAGCACGCAAAAAAACTGGACCACGTATAAATGTTAAAAAATCAAAATGGTAAACTAATATTATTTATCTATACATCCCCCATGATTTGACATATTCAATAAATCACTTGATGATGTTTTATATTGTGAGGGAATAATAGCATGTATTAATGCCTTTATAGAAGCAATTAAAAATATTGTAGAATAATCAAAAGAATTAATAAAATGTTCTGTGTAAGTCATATTAACCTCAGTAAGATGGATTGTTATTTCATTAATCATATCATAAATACCGAAAATAAATAACAAATATATATTTAATTAAATAACATTATACAATTTATTTAAAGAGTAATTATAAAATTAATTATGATTTCAAGAATGGTTACATCAAAAAATTTTAATACTATTTATTTATGCTATCTATTTATTATAGCAACGGGATTTTATTTTATTTTATTATTTTTTACGTACATATTAGCAGTATTTAAATCTATTTTTTTTCAAACTTCAATAGAAGAAGAATTAAATAAAGATTTTCATGGTTTTCCATGGACAAATTCTAAAAATATTACATCACCAAGAAAACGAACCATTACAATCGATAATTCAAACGAAACCGACGAATTTATACAACCCACAAATATAAATGATAACGATTGATTTTACTTTTTCAAAATTGAAATTAACAATTATTATAATTAATATTATAATTATATATAAAATGGGAGTCTGTTGCAGCTTAATAACCCCTCATACTACACATGGTGAAATATTTGCTCATAATATTTGTTCAATCATGAAAGACCATCACCTAACCAAAATTAATCAATTCGAATTTGGCGCATGGCATCCTTATCTTGAAAAATGTCATATACAACAAATAGCATCAATTATTACAAAATCTACAAAAGAAAATAAAATAAAAATATTCGATATAACAGGATTTAAGGAAGACTATATTGCTTACCAAATAGCATATCATATAAGTAAATGTATATTCAATTGTTATGTTGAAGATTTTAAAATAAAAAATGATCTTCCTATAGATCAGGTTTTCATAGATAGAACATCTTTCGAACTTCCTGGTGGTTGTAATGATAATTTTATTAATACTATGCAAAAATTACCTGATAATACTTGTGTGGATATAAAAACAACCGATGTAATCGTGAAAGAAATGTTAAAATTAAAATTTAAAATGCTTGCTACAAGTATTATTGAAAAAATAGATGTCGGTGTTATATATATCAACTGTTTTAAAAAATATGAAGATTTAATAAACACACATCATAAGGAAATAAATCAAGCGAAAAAAAGTTTCTTAGAACCACCAAATGTAGTTGACCGTTTGTCAACTTTTGTAAATCAAAATAACGAAGAAGAAACAAGAAATGTATCATCTGTAGCACCAGATGAATTCAATCACGTAGAAGTATAATAACTTATTTAAATTTAACATATAATTAATAAATTAAATTTAATCATTTTTTACTTTTTTTAACACTACGTTTTCTATTATTTCGAGGAATTCGTTTTATCTTCTTATGTGTTTTTTTATTGGTTTTTTTATTGGTTTTTTTACCCTTTTTATTTATTATTTTTCTATCAATTTTCATTCCTTTAAGAATATAAGCAATACGGTTCATGTCATTAATAAGAACATCCAACGCTGTTTTCTTTACCTTTTTACCACCAAGAAATGTTGTATTTTCAAATGTTGAATCTTCACGTGTTGTATCAGCATGATCTGATGAAACATTAAGTTCATTAATATCCATAGCACTCATATTTGCTTGATATGGATCATTTTCGTTAGATACAGAATTTAATTCGTTTATATTCATAGTATTATCACTATGTAATTGACTTATATTCATAGTATCATCATTAGAGAGATTTGGACCTATCGAATTACCTAAGGAGTTTGATAAATTGTTGTGCACAATGCTTGTAGCTGTATTTAAATTACTAAGAACATTCAAAAATAAATTTGAATTGTTATTACTAACTTCAATAGACTCATGTGTATCTTCACTGTTTGAAGTATTAATTGGAGAAATATTACCAAAATTTAATGATTCCTGGTCCTGGTTAGAAATATTAGGAATAGAAATTACACTACTAAAGCTAAGATTACTATCATCTGGTAGAGTCGTATCGTCCATATATATTACCCCCATATTTTATCATATGAAAAACGTAAAAAATTAGTTGACCATTTACCATTTTTTTTCTTTTCTTCAAAAAGTTTTTGGTTTTTTCGTGTATCACGTTTCATAACACATTCTCCTTCATCATTATAGTCCAAATATATATGCCTACATTCATGTTTCTTAATTACTCCTTGTGCACGCCACCAGAATGTTGGGTCTGTATAACCATAATTTCCAACAAAATCTTCATCACATCCACCAACATCCCAATAGTCTTTTACACGAACCAAACATACAGCAGGATGTAACTGACCATGTTTTTTATGTGTTTGATTATCAATAACACGACGATTAAATGTAAAAGCCATACTTTTTCCACTATGCTTTTCAGCCACTCCAATCATTTGTTGTGCTGATTCATTACTAATAAAAGTATCCATGTCAAGTATAACCATATATTCACTTTTACATTCAGTAGCACCTAAATTTCTAACTCCGGAAATATTACAAAACATGTCTTCATTCACTCGAAAAATATAAATATCTATACTTTTTAAATCCTCTTTCAGTCCAGCATCTTCAATAACAGAAATAGCATCCTTTTTACTACAGTCATCCAGTATAAAAAAGTTTAATCTTCTCTTAACCTCTTCACAATATTTTAACCACCACTTCACTTGTTCTACCATGACATCCGGTTGATTGTAGTAAGACAAACAAATAGTTATTAACTTATCTTGCGCTTGGTCTTGGTCTTTATTGTTCATTATTATATTGTTGAATCATTAAATCTTTAAATAATGACAAAATTAAATAATAATCAAAATTGATTTATAAAACTGTTCATATAATAACATATCAAACTATCATGGACCTTGTTCAATCTAAACTTACTCGATCCGAATGGAATTCTATTGAGGTTTCTGTACCAGAATCAGAACGCCGTATAATAAAAATGATTATTGATGGATATTCTGATCCAGATATTATTCAAAATGATAATACTACATTATCTTCATTTCTAAAAATAAAACCAGATAGTGAATCTATTGAATATCATTTATTTAAGACTTACTTTGAAAAGGATGTTATAAAAATGATCAAAAAATATTCATTATCTTATGATACTCCTTCATTATCAAAAAAAATGATTCGTATAAATACACCAGATATGATACGTCTAAATCAAAATACATACGAGTCTATTTCCTCACATCGTGAGATTATAATTGAATATATATACATAAAAATTATAGAAAAATTTTATAAACATCGTCAGTCACAAAATAAAACAAGATGGATGTTATATTATTATACTATTTACAATATGAGAAAATCAACTACCCGTTTAAATACATTTATCATGAATTTTATTGATTTTGTTATCGACTCGAATCGTAACATTATATCCATACCACAAATCATACAAAAATTTAATAGTTATATAGAGAAAAATGAAATGATATATAAACATGCCGACAGAACATTATATAGTCATCAAAAAGATATATTTAGAATATTTAACCGGGCCGATACAAATGATATAAGTAATGAAAAGGAAACACCTAAGCTTGTTCTTTATATAGCACCTACAAGCACCGGTAAAACATTAACTCCTATTGGTCTATCTGAAAATCATAGAGTTATATTTGTTTGTGCTGCACGACACGTTGGTATTAATCTTGCCAAGTCAGCTATTAGTTGTGGAAAAAAAGTTGCTTTTGGATTTGGTTGTGAAAGTGCTGCTGACATACGATTACATTATTTCGCAGCAAGTGAATATGTTAAACGCGATGATGGAAGAGATATAAAATATAGAGATGGTAATAAAAAGGTTGACAATTCGGTTGGTGATAAAGTTGAAATTATGATATGTGATATTCAATCATACAAATACGCTATGTATTATATGTGTTCATTTAACAAAAATTATCCTATTATTACTTTTTGGGACGAACCAACTATCACTATGGATTATGATTCACATCCATGTCATGAAATTATTCAAAGCAACTGGACTGAAAATATCATTCCTAATATTGTTCTTTCATCAGCTACATTACCAAAACAACATGAAATTGGTCAAACAATTATGAGTTTCCGTATGAAATTCGGTGAAAACGCACAGGTAACAAGTATAGTTAGTCATGATTGTAAAAAAACAATCCCATTATTCAATACTGCAGGTTTTGTAGTTGTACCACATATGCTATATGAAAACTATCGTGACCTGCTTAAAAGCGTCGACCATATACGTAATAATCTTACGTTACTTCGTTACTTTGACCTTGATAAAATATCCGAATTTGTAATATATGCAAATGAAAAAAACATATTTACAGATGATAGACTTAAAATAGAAAATGTATTTATAGACCTCGATTCTGTAAGTGTTCAAAATATTAAACTATACTATATAGACATACTTGAAAATATATGTGATGAGATGTGGTGTGATATTTATACATATTTTACATCGCGCGATAAACCACAATTACCCAAAGGAGGTGTTCTTGTTACAAGTGATCATGCAGCACTACTTACCGAAGGACCTACCATTTTCATTACAGAAGAACCAGAAAAAATAGCTAAGTTCTATCTAAATCAATCAAAAATACCAAAAGAATACTTAGATAATATAAATAGATGTATCGACTTCAATAACACAATTAATCGTAAAATAACTGACCTTGAAAAAACTCTTGAGGATAAAATGAAAAAATATGAAGGTATGGAAAATAAATTATCTAATATTGAAACACGCGTTGACCCTGAAGTAAAAGATATTATGAAAAAGATAGAGACCTATCGGAATTCTATAAAGTCTGTTAACTTACCAGATACATACATACCAAATTCACGAGCACATATAGAAAGATTTCATGAAGCTGGAAAACTCGTTACTGAACCATTTCGTTCAAAAATTGGCGAAGATGATGTTGAACGAATAATGGCTATAAATGGTGTTGATGATATATGGAAAGTATTACTTATTATGGGGGTAGGTCTATTCTCACAAACAAATAATATCGCTTATACTGAAATTGTTAAAGAACTCGCAGAAAAACAAAACCTATATCTTATCATCGCAAAAGGTGATTATATATATGGAACGAACTATCAATTCTGTCACGGTTTCTTAAGTAAAGACCTTACAAATATGACTCAAGAAAAAATTATACAAGCAATCGGGAGAATAGGTAGAAGTGATGTCCAAAAACAATATAGTGTTAGGTTTCGCAACAACGATATGATACTTCGTCTTCTTAATGAAGAACATGATAAAATAGAGGTTCAAAATATGAACTCTTTATTCTGTTAAATAATTTCAATATTACTTATCTTACTCTTATTATATTACCAAAACGTTGAAAATAAAATTTATTAAAACTTGGAATTTCGTGAAGTTCATTAGGACAGTACATATATGAACCTATTAATGTTTCAATCATAATATTATTCCAAGATATTTTTACATTAAGTTCATATATTACATCACACCATAATCTTTTATATCTTCCATCATAATCATATATTACATCCAAAACACAATTGGGTAAGTTATTCATAATATATACAATTTAATTCCGTTTTATATATTATTTTTTCATAATTACTTCTGTTCTTTCAAGTTATCTCTGTCAAGAACAACCGCTTTCGCTACATTTTTTATAACCTGCTTCACCTTCTTTTCTTCATCGTCTGGAGATACACTTGTTATCATATTCATATATTTTGCGTGCTCGGGTGTATCAAGATTACTATAATTAGGATTAGCATTCACCCATTCACCCAACAACTTTGAATTACTAAAACTTAATTTGTTAACAGCACGACTCATTTTGTCATGACTTGAATCTTCTTTTTCCCATGCATCGTTATCTTTAACATATAAAACATCTCGTTTGGAATCTGTACAATGTATAGGACGGTCGGTTACTTTCATTTGATTTAATCCTTCTATTAAAAGATTACTTAATGAATCAACATAACCAATTTCAGCATTTCTTTCAAGATCTGATAACTGAAGTTTAATAGATTTAACAAAATCCATTAGATTAATAGCATCCTTACAGTTTTCATTAAGAAATACATTTATACTAACATTATTAGTCGTATTATTGTTATTATTATTTCCAATCATCGGGATTATATCATTAATTTTATCCTGTTGTTGAGACACAACATCTATTAATTTACTATTTTGTTCCTGAGTTTCTGCTAATTTTTTTTCTGTGTCAGCAATTTTATCTTCAGCATCACATACCATAGTGCGTGATTCTATTAACTTTTTAACTAAGCTGTTATATTTTTCATTTGAAACCATACCATCAGGTATGTTTTTTTCTTCCTTTTTATCTAACAATTCACATTCTGTTTCAGAACCTGAACTTAAATCTGAAACGGAACCGGAATCGGAACCTATATTTGATTCTGTTTCTGTACTTGTTGATTCTGAACCTAAATTTGAATGTAAGGATGAATTTGATTGTGAACATGAATTTAAACCTGAAAAATTTTCATCAGTATTATATTTTTTTTTTAAAATTTTAATAAACTCTTTTTGGTTTTTGTTTATTTGTATTTCTTTTAATTCTATATATTCTTCACAACCCTTTTTGTGACGACTTAATGATTGACCATTCTTATATGAAATCCCGCATATACATATATATTTATAATCATCATGAGAATTTTTATTGCCCTTGTTTAGATGTTTTGGTGTTTTTATATGACGGTTATAATTTGAAAGATTATCTGTCCCATATTTACAATTATGGCATACATATTTATATTTAGAATAAGGATTATTTTCAATAAATTTTAAATTTTTTGTTATATGTTTTTTTGTTCGTTCATGTTTTTTATAATCTGTTAAACTTTGAGTACTATAATTACATAATTCACAATTATAAGTTTTTTTTATAAATTCCATATGTTTACTACACATTATTATTTATATCATTTTAGGTATTAAAGATTTATCTGTCTCAACGATTTTATAACCATCAATTTTTGAGAGATTTTTTTCCTTAATATAAGAGATTTTTGGAGAAGGGAAACATATTTTTTTATATATGAATCATGTTTTTATATACATATGATGATATTATGGTGTGGACACAGAGAGATTTTTTTTATCGTTTTTTTTTGTTTTTAATATTTTTGTATTTTTTCGGTTATTTAAAATTTGAACATAAATAGTCGTTTATTCATTTTTTTGTAACATTTTTAACATCAGTCATAAATATATATTTTTATCATTATTTTATCGTAAGAAACTTTATATAAAATAATCATATTTTAAAGTAGTCGTTTTCTCTCTTTTTGGAGATTTTCTCCATTTTTTTGGGACTTTTTGAGTGTATTATGCAAGTCGTTTTGTAAAACAATATTTTTTATCGTCTTAAAAATAATAAATATATAATTATTCTGTTACATAAAATGATAACAATTATATATGTTTTTTAGTATAGTCGTTTTTTATTTAAAAAAATCGTTTTTTTATTAACATTGCACATTTCGACTATCAACTTTTTGGAGATCTTAAAATTTTTCTGTTGGTAACAACACGTTTTTTTAAAAACTAAAATTAGACCATTATGCTCATAAACGTCTAGGGGACAATTTTTACTTCCAAAAGTACAACAGAATTTCCGATTTGGACATTTTAAAAATGTCCTTTTCAGAAAATGTTGCTCGAGTTTTAAAAAAAAATTGTTCCCCCCTTTTTCGTTCATTTTGGATTTTTATAATTAAATCATATTTTAAAAATATCATAACCTGTTGGATTTATAATATTTTTTATTGAAATTTATGGTTTGACAAAAAAAGTGGATTTCCCACAAAATCCCATATAAATTTATTAAATATGCGTTTTTAAAAACATTATTTAATGTTATATAACATATGTATAAATTTACTACAACTGTTTTCACAACCAGTATGGTTGGTGGAACTATTTTTTATTTAATGGGAAAAATAAAAGACAGAGAACATCAATATAATAATACATATGTGTCTGTCAACCCTATTGTTCATGCTGTTCCTGGATTCGTTTTAGGTGTATACACAGGGATTGTGTTGTATTCTTTTTCAAAAATAACAATCCCGACATTAATTACAAATTATATTGGAATAAATGACTTTTCTAGCATTCTAGCAAAGAAATAGAATTTGGGTGATATACATTCGAACGTTTTTCTCCCATCCTATTTTACAGATGCATAATAATGTTTTTTAACAATCTTTCCTAGAACGCTAGAAACAATACTTTATCAAGCAAATAATAATAGTTTTTTAATAAATCTATTATTATTAATAAAAAACACACATTAATATAATATTTAAAATTCATCGTTCATATCAAATATATCCTCTCTTTTCGTCTTATCAGCAAGAGCATACTCTGATACACGCTTCTCGAAAAAATTTGTTTTAGATTCAACAGATATAAGCTCCATAAAATCAAATGGATTACTTGATTGATATATTTTATCAAACCCAAGTTGTACACAAAGACGATCAGCAATAAACTCTATGTATTGCTTCATTAGATCAGCATTCATACCAATAAGTCTACATGGAAGTGCCTCAGTAATAAAAGTTTTTTCAATCTCAACAGCCTCCTTTATAATATCGTAGACCTTGTTCTTATTGCATTTACGAATAAGCTTATTATGAAGAAGTACAGCAAACTCAGTATGAAGTGCTTCATCTCGTGAAATAAGCTCATTTGAAAAAGTAAGTCCCGGCATAAGTCCACGCTTTTTAAGCCAAAATATACTACAAAATGACCCTGAAAAGAATATACCTTCAACACAAGCAAACGCTACAAGACGAGTAGCAAAAGTACTACGATTATCACCGATCCATTTTTTAGCCCAATCTGCTTTCTTTTTAATACAATCAAAGTTTTCAAGAGCATGGAATAATTTATGTTTTTGCTCTCTATCTGTTATATATGTTTCTATAAGCTGACTATACATTTGACTATGGATATTTTCCATAGCAATCTGAAATCCATAAAATGCACGCGCTTCAGCAAGCTGCACCTCATTCATAAAACGCGCACCAAGATTTTCTAAAACAATACCATCACTAGCAGCAAAAAAAGCAAGAATCATAGATACAAAATGTTTTTCATCAGCATTTAGGGTCTCCCAATGTGTCATGTCCTTTGAAAGGTCAACTTCTTCGGCTCTCCAAAAACAATCAACCTGTTTTTTATACATATCCCACACTTCTTGGTCTTTAATTGGAAACATTACATATCGACTATCGTCTTCTGTCAACAAAGGCTCTGGAACATTCTTTGCCATCCTAAAATATATATTGATTAGATTTTATATATTTTAAAGAAAACAATAAGGATCCATAAGTTTTTTAATATATATACATTATATCATGGAAATAGACGATAAATTTTTGTTACGGGCAGAAAAGTGTGCCCAACAGAATCATATGATACGCGATTTGGAGAGCTTCAACGATGTTGATAATTCCAGTTCTGGAACAAAAGGAAAGGCATTTACCGTTCGTGTATCAAAAGATGACATAAAGGAGTGTGCCGAGTTTGATATTGATGAAAAACAAAAACAAGAAGAAATGTTAATGGAAGCACTTATTGGTTTAATGGACATGGAAAGAGAATATGACATAGAAACCGGAAACGAACCATCCTTTTCACCAAAAAAGGTACCTGTAAGATATGATACGACTGATATTATGTCATTTATGGAGACTTTAGACCCTCTTGGTTATGACGCACGTGGAGAGAAATTACCTATGAAAGTTAAATTTTTAACTCCTGAAAAGGCAAAGAAAATTAAAGTAGATGAGTGTCTTGGTGAAGAATGTAATGAACCTACTGATGAATTACAAGAATTAGATGATGAAGGTCTTGATAAAGCACTCGAAAAGAAAAATGATGACAACGTAGAAGGTGGATTAGATGATTTAGATGAAGGAGAAAATGTAATAGTTAACACCGACGATGCTATTGTTCAAGAAGAACCTGTTGTTCAAGAAGAACCTGTTGTTCAAGAAGAACCTGTTGTTCAAGAAGAACCTGCTGTTCAAGAAGAACCTATTGTTCAAGAAGAACCTGTTGATGAGATTAACAATATTGTTCAAGAAGAACCTGTTGATGAGATTGACAATATTGTTCAAGAAAAAGGTGAAAAGGATGATACACCTACTGTACCTAACATTATTACTGAACCGAAAACCGTTCAGCATCCCGTTGGAGCACCTGTAGCGGTTGCCCCACAAAGTGCTCTTACAGCAAACGTTGGTGAGGCGGAAACAGTCGAACTTAATCAAGATTCAAGAACACAAACAAATGTTGATGGTCGTATGCAGACAAATGTTGATTCGAGTGTTGAACAACGTGACGAACGTAAAATGGAAAATGTTGGAAATGTAACACAAAATGATCAAAGAACACAAAATATCGATTCTCGAACTATGAATGTTACAAATGTTCAAGAAGATAAAAGAGTTGAAGATGTGGAACAAAGAGTTGATGGAATTGAGAGGGATTTAGAAAGATTAGGCGATAAAGAACCTGTAAAACAAGAAGAAGTTGAACAACCAGTTGAATCAGTTGAACAACCAGTTGAATCAGTTGAACAACCAGTTGAAGAAGTTGAACAACCAGTTGAATCAGTTGAACAACCTGTTGAATCAGTTGAAAAACCAGTTGAATCAGTTGAACAACCAATAGAACAACCTCAACCAGAAGTTATCCAACAACCTTCTCAACAACCTTCTCAACAACCTTCTCAAGAACAACCCCAACCAGAAGTTATCCAACAACCTATCCAACAGCCTTACCAAGAAACACCTGTTGGAATACCTCAAGAACTACCTCAAGAACTACCTCAAGAACTACCTCAAGAACTACCTGTTGAAATACCTCAAGAACAACCTCCTCAAGAATTACCAAGAGATAAACCTCTTGAAACTCCTATTGTTCCACCAATTAATTTTACGCAAAATATACAATCTCAACCTTTTGCTGAACCTAAAGTTAAAAATCAACAAATTCCTGGTGTAATTCAACAGATACCACAAATTCCACAGATGCCTACGAATATGGATATGACAATTACTCGTTCAGAAGATCAGGGAGGACCAAGTAAGGACGCACTTAAAAGTAAGATTGACGAAGGAAATAAAGATATAGAAAAACTTAGAAAAGAATTAAGTGAAATGAAAAAACTTACTCAAGTAAATCCTGGTGAGCTTAAAGAAAAACAAAAAGAACTTGATAATAAACAAAAAAAACTGGATGAAGCTCTTGAACATGAACGAAGAATGGAACAAGGTTTGGAAGAGCTTGGCACCAAAAAAATAAAACATTTACAAGATGAGATTGACAAATTAAAAGCAGCAAATAAAGAATTACTAGAGAAGATACCTGATATTGAACATAAAGAAGGTGAGTTTGATGATGAAGAAATTAAAAGAAAAAAAATAGAATTTGAAGAACGTGAAAGACAATTTCAAGAACGTGAAAGAGAATTTCAAGAACGCGATAACAAACAGTCAGAAGAACAAAATCAAAAACAAAATCAACAAATAATAAATAATAATGCGTTAGACCATCTTAAAATGTGTGAAACTGACCGTAGTAAACTCCATGAATATCTTGGAAATCTTAATGAATATTTAAATGGATTGAAAAATGTTGATGGAGTAAAAAGTGAAGATATAGAAAATCTTCTTGCTCAACCCAAACACGCAACAGAAGATTCAAATTCTAAAAATCACAAAGCAGCAATATTAAAGGAAGCTATGATAATGGATACAGATCCTGATAGACCACTACCACCAGCAACCAAATAGAAAACCAAACCATTATATAATGTATATATTATGGGATACTTATAATATTTAGAAACATTTGTGACACAATTTGCTATAATATAATATCAGTTTACTATATTATAGAATGACAGAATTTGTAAATCAATCACCTAATATCAATTATGAAGATGAAAATTATTATAATACAACTAATAGTTTAATTGGTAAGATAAATGAACATAAAGATAATAAAGATGGATATGGTATTTTTAGATTCAAACAGGATGATGACATGTTGGCTAATTTAACTAATCGAATTGAACTTCTTATTAAAGATAGAGAGAGAGCAAAAAGTGAATTAAGTGAGAAAAACGAAAATTTGAATGAAAATGAAGAAAAATTAAAAAAGTGTGAAAAGGTTGAAAATTCTAATAATGAATTAAATGTGCTGTTACAACAAAAAACAAATGAATTAAATCAAGCAATTGATGAAATAAAACAAAAAGAAGAATCAGGTAATATGGGTGTTCAAGAGTTAGAACAAGCAAAAAATGAATTAGAAAGAATACAAAATAAATTACAAGAATGTAATAAAACATGTTCAATTGAAAAAGAAAAATTACAAGAAACAAATAAATCGTTATTAGATGAAATAGAAAATCTTGAAAAACAAATTCAAATAAAAGAGGAAGATCAACAAAAACTTCAAAGTATAAAGGATCAATATTATAAGACAACAGAAAATGAAGAAGGAGAAAAAATAAAATTAGAATCAGAAAAAGCAGAAAGTAGTAAGATATTAAAAGAAAGATTAAAAAAAAAACAACAAGAAAGAAAATTTTTAGATTATATTGAAAATAATATTGCTGAAGTAAAAAATCAAATTTTATCAAATGAATTAACTTATATAAATAAATTAAATAATTTTTATAAAAAAAATAATGATATTACAGAATTACCAACAGAATATAATGAACCATGGAGTAATAATAGTATTAATGATAGTAATAATTATCTGAAACCTGATTTATATTTTGTTTTTTTTAGAAATATTGAAAAAGATAAACCTGATTTGATTAATGATGAATATAATGGTTTGAGTGATGAATTAAAAACAAAATTTAATAATATAATTAATAAATTAGATGACAAGTTAAAAGAAGAATATAATAAACGTTATAATGAAATACAGAATAAATTAAAACAAGCAGAAGAAGTAAGAGTAAAAGAACAAGCAGAAAAAGAAGCAAGACTAAAAAAAGAACGAGAAGAAGCTAACAAAAGAAAAAATTTTATTATACAAAAAACAATTGATATTACTGATAAATTAACAAACAAAAACTTGGAAGAATTAAATGAAGAAAAACATAGGATGACAAATGAAGATAAAAATAAAAATTTCATAACAAAATTAGCAGAAGATACTATGAATAATGTAATACTATTATATAAACCTGAATATATACTTGGCGCAAATTCAGATTACGCAGAAAAAGATTTATATGATGATGTTAAGAATAAAATAGATGAATATAGAGAAGTATATGTAGATAAAATTAATTTTTTAATTAAAAAAGAAGAAGAAGAAGAAAGAAAAAACAAATACAACGAATATTTACCTACTATTAGAGAAAATTTCGAAAGAAAGAAGGGTAATATAAGTAAATATATTGAAAACAAATTTAAGAACGAAGATATTGAAAGTTTTAAAATTTTTTTATTAGACGGTGACTATAATAACTTTGTTAATTTAGAGAATTCTTTAGATAATAATGTCGAAAAGATAAATTTTGGTGGTTTAATGGTAGAATTCAACAAGGCACAACAAGACGAAATAGAAAGACAAGAAAAAGCAAAAAAAGAAAAAGAAAGACAAGAAAAAGAAAAAGCAGATAAAGCAAAAGAAGAAGAAAGAGTAAAAGCAGCAGCAGCAGTAGAAGAAGAAAGAGTAAAAGCAGCAGCACTTAAAGCAGACGAAGAAGAAGCAAGAGTAGAAGCAGCAAGAGTAGAAGCAGAAGAAAAAAAACTAAAAGATGCTACAATGGGAATGAAAGAGATTGAGGATTCTAAAAAACATTTAAAGTATGGAGGTTGGAGCGATTTAGATGGACATAATTTTACACCTGGAACTGGTCTACAAAAAATAAATATTGTATATACAAATAATCTCAAACTTGTAGGAATTAAATTAGATGAAAAATTTTTTAATATTCTAACAAAAGGTGAGAAAGGAGATATAAATATATTCGGACAACCAACGTATAGTTTTATTTCGAGTCAAACAGAACCACCAATATCAGGAACCCCATTTTCGCATGAGGGAAGAGAAAGAATATTTAATATTTATAAAATAACAGAAATTAATAAACAGAAAATAATAATGAAACAATATATTTCAAGACAAGATGAAAAAACTATTCAACAAATAGATCAAGATAAAGAAGACTACAAAGAATCTAGTGATTCACTAGACGAAAGAAGTATAAATACATTTTATGTTATTAGTATTTTACAATATGACTTTCAAAAAAAAGGTGAAAAATCTTTGTTATCATATTTAACAGAAAATATACAAAATAAAATAAAAAAAAAATCATTAGAGCAACAAAAGAGAAAAGCATTTATTGAAAGAAAAAAAGTACCAGAAAAGGTAACATCAACTGGAGGTTCATCTTTATCATATTTGGAAAAGATTGTTGGTGAAAATAAATCTCATGATAATATAATGGGTCTTAGAAACCTTACACGAAAGAATCATAGAGGGGGCTACCGTTATAGTGACTTGGGTATGAAGGGATTGACGATTGTTCTTACAGATGC
>VMHT01069651.1_pt1 | contig 43857 bp, 47 predicted proteins | sample 4693611 | NCBI WGS metagenome assembly VMHT01 (sample SAMN12280063, study PRJNA550983) | marine metagenome | isolation source: seawater sampled from same location over 5 years 0.02-0.2 micron viral filtrate | place: USA: collected off the coast of southern California halfway between the port... ...
ACATCTTTTTTTGACGTTCCTTGACAAGTTCTACAAGACGTATTTTGTCGTCCAAAGAAATACATATGTCCTCCATCCATCTTCCACAACATTCACATTTCGCATTCGGCATACAATACTAAAGGATTTTTATTTTTTGTTGGTTTTTCTCTTCCTCTTTTTCAACGTTTTCTTTCCCCCTTTACTTTTATTTTTACTTTTACATATTTTTTCGTTTGCTATTTCCCAAGCTTTTTTCCCAGTTTTTTTGCATCTTGATGTTTTAGCATAAGGTCCCAAAATATATTCTTTACTTTGATTATCTCGAGTATAATCTAAGTTAACAGGGCGAGGAAGTACACCATCAGGTAGTTTAGATTTTTTTACCTTTAAAATTGATGGACCACTGTTAGTTGGGTCTGGTTTAACATCTATTGCGTATGTATGCTTAGGAAGTATATTTATTCTATATGTATCTTCATCGAGGAATGTTACTTTTTCTGTTCTTTTTCTTGTTGATGATTTCTTGTTACTTCCAGAACCTCCTTTCAAACGTGTATTATTTCTTTTAGTTCTTTTCATTATTATATTGTGCAAATATTACATTTTCTAGCGTTCTGCATACGAAGTTAAAAATAGCGGGACAAATATGTTCGAAAATGTGAATATGGATTTTGAAAGTTCATGTTGATGTTTTTTAATAAATTTTCCTAGAAGGCTAGAAATATACAAAATTGAAATTAAAATAAAGAATATTTATTAGTTATATAATAAGTATGAATCGTATCTATACACTCACAGAAAACTTCTTAAAAAAATCTTTTATTTTAAAAGAACGTATCGGTACCCGGTTTATCCGTTTTTTTGAAAACAAACCCACACCACTTGGTCGTTGGAATCTTGTATATGACGACCGTCTATCACATAGAGTCGAACGTGCGAATGAAGACCACTGCGGTCCATGTGGTGAATTGTATGTTAAACAACGAACCAACCAGAATATTCCACGTGTTACAAAGGTATATGAACGAAATCAAGAGGTTTAGTATTTTAATTTAATATCAATAAATTTTATATGAAAACCCAAAACATATATAAAAAAAATAAAATAAAACAAAAAACAAGTAAGGTTACATATTGCGTTTATATTACGACGAATATATATTTTGTGGAGTAATCTTGATAACAATCACATATTTTTTAATTCATCTAATGATGATCCAGATATCAAAACATCATTAAAACTTTCTGACAAACCATAATAATTATTAGTATCACCATAAAGTTCAAAATGATGTGTCGATTCAAATTAATTCTTTCTAATTCCGTCATTAACTATATGTTTATATCCTTATATTTCTATACAATATTTGGTCAGTTTCCATTTCAATTTTGCATACTTTGAAACTAATAATAAAACTAACGAACTATTTTTTTTAATATAAATAAATATTATATGAAAACAAAAAAACAAAAACGATATGTAAAAAACCAAATAAAACGAAAAACAAGTAAGGCTACATATTGGCGTGATATGAAACCCATGCCGAATCAAATTAAAAAATATAAAAAGAAATATGGTTCTAAATGTTTTCTATTGCCAAAGGAAAATAAATACCCAATTTGTAACAAAAAGACCGGAAAGATGGAATGTAAAGGACTTCAAGCGGGAAACTATAGAGCAATGTTAAGTATATATAGGGGTCTTAAACCCAAAACATATAGCTATCGTTCTGTTGCAAATAAAGCACGTTCTATGGCAAAGCGAAAAAAGTGTAATTGGGTGATGACAAAAAAAAAGAATGGTGGTGGTAACAGTCGAAATAGTAAAACCTCTAAAAAAACACACGAAAAAAAAATACAAAAAATACTGAATAAATACAAAAAAGAAATGGAAGGATTAGATGCCGAAGAGGATAAAGTATATAAATTATACGATGATTTTAATGCCCGCACAAAGAGATATGATAGTCGTTCTCACATGAAAACAAAAGACACACACCGTGAAATGAATAATGATTACAATCGTATCAAAAAAATAGATGATGTTTTATTGAATAGTAAGAAGGTTTTGGAAGAAAAGAAGGATAGGGAGCTTACAGAACTTAGAAACAGTTATGAAATTTAGAAAAGACATGATTCGTATTTACGAAAAAACATATAAATCTAATAAATATATAAATATTTAACTTGGTTCATAACTATCTTTATATAGAGAAACCAAATCAGCACGTCCAATAGAATTTTGTCGTGCTGTATTTTCACTAAACGAATAATTTAATGATCCAAATCTATAAGTAAGTGTTGGAATATCTATATTACATTTTATCCAGTGCCAACTCTTAGGTCTCAAATGTTCTAACCCAACAAAACACAATTCTCCACATTTCCCACCATAAGCTCTAATTGCAAAATCAGCTCCTTTGGGTGGTGTTGGTTGATTATTTTCATCCTTAGGTCCATACGGAAGAAATTTCCAATCAGGATGACTTGTAGGAAGTTCTACTTTCTTTCTTGGTTCCTTACTTCTTTCCCATATTTGAAAACAACACTTAGCCATCATCGGTGGATAAAAAGAACATGGAACTGTAGGTATTTCATGGTCATGAACACATTTGAAATTCATATTAAGTTTATTTTGAATACTAACTCGTCGAAAAGTTCTTGGAACAATAAAAGCTATAACACTTGCCCAACATGCAGCATGATTGAAAAATTTAATAGCCAAAGAACTAACTCGTCCAAATGGAGGATTACCAATAACAAGTATCTTTTTTCCATGTCTATCCGCTGGAAGATATTGAAAAAAATCCTGTTTCTTTATAAGTGGATGGTCGGGACTTATATCAATACCTTCTATTGGTGATATTTTCGGGAGTTGGTTAAAAAAACTTCCATCTCCTGCGCTTGGTTCTATTACAAGGTCCCAATCCCATTTATACATGTTTGAAATCTCACTAATACATTTTGACGCAACATCCGGATTAGTATAAAACTTATCAAGACTTACATTATTCATTATATATGTATGCTATAGTATGGTATAATGAATTTAAATAGTTGTTTTATTTATTTTTATAAAAATATAAATAAAAAAGAACATTTATATTTTTATTTTATTATTTTCACTATCTTATTAACTTATAATTATCACCATCTTTTTCATATTTCATAACAATTTTGGGTGATGATTCGTTTCGCATAATATCATCCATATCATATACGTTACCTTCACCATCAATATAATAAAGTATTCCTTTAATTTCTTGTGTCCATATTGAAACCTTCTTTTTCGTAACTATATTTTTACCACTTTCACAAGTTCCATTAGGCGAACCCTTGACATGGGTTCCACAAAAATCACAATCATTTTGTTTTCGGCGTGTGCATTGTTCTCCGGTTGCCCTCAAAGCAATACACCTTTCATGTAAAGGAACTGTATTTTTTGTTCGTTTTCTTTTCATAAAATCATTATCCCCAATAATAATATCATCATAGTCGTATACATATTGAATTACTTCCATTAATTGATCCTTATCACAATCGAGACAAAGAATTTTATTTTTTATATCTTCTTTATATGTTTTAATATAATCTCCAAATTTCTTTTTAATGCGCTTTTCCATTTTTTTTTAGAAATATATAATTTATTTATTTATTTCAATTTTAAATATATATTTAACAAAATATATTCCATATAATTTTTGAGTAAATACTTCATATATACAATATATATTAGTATGGGTGTTCTATTTTCATCTATTCTTTTAAATAATTTTAAATATGAAAATTTCATAATACCGTTATCAAATCCTGGCTCTTTAAATGAAGTACCTGATAATGAATATGTAAAAAACAGAATTTTTACAAATATAAACCATAGAAAAAGGGGTCTTGTTATTGGTATTAATTATGTAACAAATAAAGAAGAAAATGACAATCTTAACGGTTTTACAAATGACTTGAAAAATATAAAGTCATTTTTAAAGGAAAAATGTTTCTTTTCAAGAGGTCAGGTTACTTGTTTAGAAAATGAACAAGCAACACGAAAAAATATAGAGAATGAATTAAAAAAACTTATATCATATAGTAAAAATTACCCTGGTTCTGAATTATGGTTTAGTTATTCGGGTCATGGAACATCAAAACATTCTTTTTTTGAAAAAGATAATAAAAGTGAAGTAATATGTCCAAGTGACTATCAAACAAAAGGATTAATAGACGATATGTGGTTACAAAAACAATTTATTAGTTGTCTCCATCCAAAAACTAAATTATTTGTATTGATGGATTGTTGTAATTCTGGTTCAAATATGAATCTCCCTTATTGTATAAAAAATGATAACATAGAAGAAAAAAGAGAGTATAACTATGATTTAACAAATATATGTTCTGTTGTTAAGTTAAGTGGTTGTAGAGATGACGAAACAAGTATTGACTACTTCGACTATACCGATTATGAATACCAGGGTGCTTTAACAAATTCATTTTTAAATACAGATCACTATAAATCACTATCATCGAATATAGTAGATTTTAAAAAAAATATGAAAGAAAAAGGATTCACACAATCACCGGTTTTGTCTTTTTCAAAAGAAGGTGGTTGTGATATTTCTTTATTATAACTACTCATCCATTAGCATGATTGCCATGGCAGAATAATTATGAAGATCAATAAGTGTATCGCGTAGAGTTTCATCGTTCACATTAATTATTTTATTTTTTTCAATTGAACTTAATCGTCGTGTTTTATCACCCATTCTTACGAGAACGCCGATTGGTCCATAAGAAGCAAACGCATCACCGTAATCTGTATTTTTTTTAATAAACAATTCTCTGGCTTCTTTATAAACATTATCATATTGTTCAATACGTTTTATTTGACACTTTTGAACTATTAGATGTTCCATATCATCATCGTTATAATTATCAACTATACGAATTAATGATAAAAATTCAACAAACCCTTCCCAAAGTGATTTCCAAAAACAGGGTTCTTCAAATTCATCGTCCATAATATATTATTACTATTTAATTATTTATATCATTTTTCTATTATAAAATTGATATAATATTTTTTTATTATATTCAACTAAAATGAACTTTATAAAGGATACTGAAGAAGTTAATGAATATACTCCATCGGTAGAACTATCAAGTGAACAAAAAGTTGCCTTTGAAAAATTTAAAGAGGGAGAAAACTTATTTATAACGGGTCCAGGAGGTTCAGGTAAATCTATGTTTATTAGAGAAGTTATGAAGTATTCTCAATATTTAGGTAAAAAAATACAAGTATGTGCTATGACTGGATGTGCCGCGGTCTTATTAGAATGCAACGCTAAAACGATACATTCGTGGTCGGGTTTAGGACTTGCGACGGGACAAGATATTGAAGAAATGGCAGAAAAGGTTTCGAATAGTTACATGAAACGTGGGAACTGGATAACAACAGACATACTTGTAGTAGACGAAGTAAGTATGATGTCTAAAAAAATGTTTGAATTGCTTGAATTAACTGCACGTTTATGTCGTAAAAGGAATATATCTTTACCGTTTGGTGGACTTCAAATTATATTTTCAGGTGACTTTTATCAACTCCCACCTGTTGGTGATATAGACGACGAAGAATCTTGTTTATTTTGTTTTGAAAGTGAATTATTTAACACAATATTTGAAAATAAAATAGAATTTACAAAGCTTTTTAGACAAAAAGATGATGATATATATTCAAAAATACTGAATCAAATAAGAGTTGGTAGGCTGACAAAATCAACGGTTCAATTATTAAAAAATCGAATTGGTGCGATTGTTCCTATTAATATTGATATTGAACCCACAAGGATTTACCCAACAAGGTTAAAAGTTGAACATATTAATAATAATGCGTTAAAATCTCTTCCCGGAGATGAAAAAATATATAATATGAAAGATATTATTGTTCCGTTTTACGAATTAACAAAGGAACAACAAAAAATAAGAAGTCCTGCTTCACTTAATTATGAACGAGAATTCACTTATTTAAAAAATAGTATAAATTGTCCCAAAAAAATATCTTTAAAAACAGGTGCCCAAGTAATGTGTATTGTTAATATAGATACAACAAATACAAGTGAACCAATATGTAATGGCAGTCAAGGTAAAATAGTTGATTTCAACTATCAATCTGGATTTCCAATAGTTAAATTTTTAGGTGGATTTACTAAAGAAATTGGTCTCCATACATGGGTAAGTGAAAACCATCCAACTATTACTATAAAACAGATTCCAATAGTTCCAGCATGGGCTATGACAATACATAAATCTCAGGGAACAACGCTTGAAATAGCAGAGATAGATGTAGGTGGAGATATATTTGCTTGTGGCCAAACATATGTTGCTTTATCACGGGTAAAAACATTAGACGGTCTTTACCTAAAATCATTTGATCCAAAAAAAATAAAAATAAACAAAAAAGTAAAAAAATTTTACGAATCAATAAAATTAAATTAGTATTTAAAATAAATTAATATTTTGTTATTTTCTTACAAAAATATATATGTCACTAACAAATATATTTTTAAGTGGGATAATTATGATAATATTGGATTCTATTTATCTTTCAACTATTGGAAATAATTTTTTTTCACCTTTAATAAAAAATATCCAAGGTTCAAATTTAACCATTAATATATATTATGCAGTATTCTGTTATTTATTTTTAGTTATTGGATTAAATTATTTTATTATATCACAAAATAAAAGCCTTATTGATGCTTTTCTATTAGGTATTTTAATTTATGGAGTATTTGAAACAACTTCTGGTGCTATATTTAAAAGTTGGAAATTAATACCTACTGTTATTGATAGTTTATGGGGAGGAATATTATTCACATCTGTTACTTACTTAACATATAATTATACTAGTTTAATTAAAAATAAAAAATAAAGAAACAATTATTCCAATTACATTACATAAATTGGATTCTTCTTTTGATATAGGCTTATCAATTTTTTTAAGATAATTATTATAATCACAAAAAAATGTTTGGTTTGAGGTAGTGTGCATAGAAAGAATCATTAATGGAAATAGACTTAATGTTCCTGATATAAAATTAATATTTTCCTTATTAATTATGTAGAGTATTAATGGATAAACATATGCTATAAAAGCACAACCCAATATAAAAATATTATACGTTATTGTAAATTCACTATTTTCCAGATATTTCTTTAAATTATATGAATCGTATATTTCTATTAATAAAAATTTACTGGTTCTAAAATAATAAAATATATCCAAAAAACTATAAATAATAGATACCTGAATAGCATTAATGGTAAGAATACCATAAAGTATATTAAACATAGTTTCAATAACATATTTCGTTATAGACCCATGTGTTACAAAATACAATAAATAAGAAGTAGTTAAAAATGTATTTGCTGCTACAATCATAGAAATAGGTTCTGGTGATACATTAAAATTATTAAAAAAACGGTCCTTTATAACAAATGCGTTCTCTTTAAAAAATTCTATTTTATAAATTATATTATCAAAATACGATAACAAATTTACGATATTACGATTAAGAAATATTTGTGATTTTCCAAAAAAGTCATATGGCATTATCTGTGTATTAATTTTAAAATTTAACTTTATATAGATTATAAAAATGTATAAGGTTATAAAAATTATTTTATGGTTGATGGTGATAACCCAAATAATAAACTCGTTTTTAATGGAAGTAAAAGTATAAATATAGAGATGGCAACTATCCACAATATAAATGGCATCATAAACATGTAATCAATACCTAAAGCAATACAAGTATTATATATAATAAATGTTATTACAAGTAGTAAAATAACAGTTCCAATTCTTTTTAAAAATCCCATATATAAATAAGGTGATAACATATTATCAAAATAAATAACAATATTATATTATATTCCAAAAAATTTACAATTTGTTTTATCTGCTACATATACCTTATTCTCACGTATATCATATTCAAAACCAGAATTATAATTTAATGTAATATTTGTCATAAAAACAATAATACGAACACACATTTCATCATTTTCATGATTATAATTTGGTTTATAGTCCAAACAAAAATATGGTAAATTATCATCATAATCACGTATAAATCCATATAAATCTAAAAAATAAAGGTCTTTTTTTTTAATTATTTTATAAAATACCCAAGGATTTAAAACTAAATTTGATTCATCGTACAAAGTGTACATACATGGATTTTCTCCGATAAACTGTTTAAATTGCGTTTTTATTTTATTCTTACCACAAAACCCTAAGTTAATAATTTCATAAACGGTAGCACTAACAATATAATCTATATTTTTGTGGAGTGTTTCATTTATTTCTACTTCTGTAATTTTATAATAAAATCCGTTATGTTCTAAAATTCCTATATCATAAAATTTAGGTGTTCGATATATATTATAAAAATCATTTTCATTTAAAAAAGTATCATATTTATTATTTTTATTTAGTTTTAGATAATAAACTATTAAAGGATAATGACACGCATATGATATTGTATAATAAACATTAATTATTATATTTTTATTTGGAACATTATCTTCACTTATACAATTATCTAAAACTATTGACATAAGTTCTGTTACACTAAATATCTAAAAATATTTTGAATTATTTTACTTATTAAATTTTATATATTATTCTTTTTACACTTTCAAGTGCGCCTTCCATCCATCCTTGATATTTCGAATAATTTTCTCCAACAATAAACATATTGATTTCTGTATCTGGATTTGAAATTTTATCTATTAAATAAGAACTATTCTTATTTTTTTTCCAAACGGCTACACCATTAGACCATTCATATAATTTAATATCCTTAGGCTTTTTTGGTTTTATACCGAATGTATTTTCTATTTGCTTATCCAAAGTATCACTTAAAACTTTTTTATTTTTTTTTATTTCACTCCAATAATCAGCATTTTTATAATCAGTATATGATGTCATTATAACACCAGTTTCTTTATTAATTGGTATAACATATGATAATTTACTGTTTGTTGTAGTTTTGTTAATATCGTTAAACCAAATATCTTTATTGTCATAAATACTATATATTCTTATTAACCTTAACGTTTCGATAGATTTCAATAAAGGAAAATAAGGTTTTAAAATATCAAAATTCAAAAGAGAATCCTTTGGTATTGCTAATACTAATTTTTTACAATTAATTTTAATTCCAGAAATATCTAATGTAAAAACACCATCGTTATAAAATATTTTGTTACATGATTTTTTATTATAACAATTATGTTTCTTCTTTACAATAGATACCATTTTTTCTATTAAATTACTAAATCCGTTTTTCATAATATAATATTTTTTGTCTGTACGGATTGATGTTTTAAACACATCAATTGCGTTATATGCGTTTTGTGCTACAATATCACCATAATAACCGGTTGAATCAAGCATAAATTTCAATTCATTCTCGGTAAGATAAATAGATGCATATTCTTTAAACGTAATGCTTGTAAGTTGTTCTTTTGTATGATTTTTAGAATACTCAATTATTTTATCTATAAAATGGAAGCCTGTTTTATTTTGAAACATGTTTTTTAATGTGTAATATTTAGACGGATAAAAGTCAACTTTAGAATTTATTTCAATCAATAATTTTTTAAGATTCATATTTTTAATTAATTCTAACATCAAATTATGGGTACTTAATATTCTACCGGCACCGGCCTCTAACGAATATTTTACATCGTCGATAGAAAATCTGTCAGTATAAACTTTTCCACCATAAACACTTGATTGTTCAAATAATGTTACATCTTTATTTCCATGTAGATTTAATGCTGTATATAACCCGGATATACCACCACCTATAATAACGATATCTTTCATACTATATACCGTTAAAAAAAGTTATTTATTTATTTTCATATACTATGCCATATTGTAAAAAAGCTAATTCTCTTTGGATTCATATACCCAAAACAGGTGGAACATCAATTTATATATATTTTTTAAATAAATACTCAAAAAAAGAAGTAACACTTTTTTCGGGAATTCGAAATACTATATTACCGGAAGAACATTTAAAAAAAATATCGTTACAGCATCAAACATATGAAACGTTGATAAAATATAAAGAATTATTAAATATTGATTGTAATAATAATACAAAAATATTCACAGTAGTAAGAAATCCTTATCATCGTATAATAAGCGATCTATTTAGTTACGGAATTATATCAAAAAAATCTACACCGGAAGAAGTTTTTGAATGTATAAAAACAAAATATTTGTATAACGATAATCTTGATAATCACAATATACCGCAATATTTATTTGTATGTGACAAAAACGGCGTTTTATTTTCTGAAATTTCAATATTTAAAACAGAGTCTTTAAAAAAAGAGCTTATAGATTATGGTTTTAAGGACTTTAATATAAGATTTGGCTCAATAAAAAGCAAGGATATTAGTGTAGAAAAAGAAGAATATATTAACTATTTAAACAAAGATAGTATTTTACTTATTAATGATTTTTATAACAAAGATTTTGAACTTTTTAACTATGAAAAAATAGAATTTAATTAATACTATTTATCAAATTTTGTTCTAACTGTTTCGTTTATTTTCTGTTCTCTATTGTCGTGGATGAAAGTTGCCAGCTCTTCAGCCATATTTGGTTGGTCTTTAAAATATTCACCTAACATACCTAATAGAGATTTCTTTGTTATCGCAGCCTTAGATTTTGTTCTTGAATATAGAAGTCTTCCACCTGTTATATCAAACGCATCAATTTCATTTGATTTCATTACAGTTAATAATGTTTCTGCCATATTTTTTTTCTTTTCTTTTCTATTTTTCAACTCTCGTTGTAATAAATTTATCTCATTCTCTAATTTAACCCACTCCTTTATCGCTGAAACTAATTGTTCTTTATTCTCCATAATATATTCATGTATTTAATTTTAAATGGGTTGTGCATAATCCTTTATTTTTTGCGTATTTTTTACATTGTCTTTTTCCATTTTTACTATTAATAATTTGTGAACATTGTATTTTACAAGTATTAACACTTTTTTGGTTTAAAGCGATTGTTTTATGTCGAGTACAGAATTTATCAGAACATTTGGTATTACATATTGTTCCTTTTTTCTTACCACTTTTGTAAATATATGAACATATATTTGATTTTATAGAATATTTTTCTGGATAATTTACTCCGTCTATTTTTTCCTTTACGAGGTATTCTTTATACGGCAACAATCCATTATTAATTGTTCTACAATATGGACATTTTATAGATTTATATGGTATTCTAATTATTTCTCTGTGATTAATTATCCTTTTTTGCTTAAAAACATCATTAAATAATGGTAAGTAATTAAATGAATGACCACACAAAAGGTCTATTTTATCATTTGTAAGTTTTTCACCCGATATTAAACAATTATTATCATTTTTATCATCGTCTATATCATCACTCATACATTCTTTAAAAAAATCTATTATTTCATTATCGTTCATTAAAAAATAATATTCTATAGTCTTTATATAATTTATGAAAAATATATCATGGGGAAATCCAACATGGATATTTCTTCATACTATTGCCGCAAAAATAAATGAAGAACAGTTTTCCAAAAATAAAGAAATATTAATAGATATAATTAAATCGATTTGTTATAATTTACCATGTCCAGAGTGTTCAAAGCATGCGATTGAATTCTTAAATACTGTTCATTTTCAAAATATAACAAAAAAACAAGATCTTATTGAAATATTATATGTATTTCATAACCAAGTAAATAAAAATTTACGTAAGCCTGAATTCATAGAAGAAAAATTAGAATTATATAATTCCAACGACATTATAGAAACATTAAATACATTTTTAAAAAGCTACAATATGCGTCTTCCGAGCGCGTTAATGAATTTGTCATTTAGGAGAAATAAAGTATCAAATAAAGTAAAAGAGTATTTCTCAAAAAATAAAGAACTATTTAAATAATAAATAATTTACATAAAATATGATAATTGAAATTATACAATTAACTATTTATTTTTATATCCAATTACAAATATCAAAAATATTTAAATTAGGTATAAATGAAATAGAAGACCCATCATATCCACATAATCGTATAGCATACGATTTTTAAAATTTAAATGCAAAATTGATAATTTTATTAGTATTATAATGTTTTATACCAATAAAACTGTTACTTCAATATGCCACCGTATGAAAATGTTTCATGCAGAATATGCGATATACCACCATGTGATTTATGCGATGAGTGTAAAAATGGCATATGTAATCATCCAGACTGTAGTATGATGATATCTACTTTTAATAATAATAAAAATAAAATAGAAACATATAATGTATGTGATGATTGTGTTACCAATATTTCATCAAAATTACAAGAGGTGGAAATAACAGATTATGAAGAAATGATATATGTAAAGAATATATTACATATGTCAAAAAAATAATTATTATATTATTATAGAATTTATATATTTTTTATTACAGAAACATATGTAACTACTTTTTCACTTTTTTACATTTGAACGTTTTTGCAGCAACACTACATACTGCGTTATTTGAAAAATATCCATTATAGATAAGTTCATTATTAATCGATTTAGAAATCAAATACCATATAAAACCAAATACCATTCCAACAATTGCACCCACAATAAGTGAAAATATTGTTTCACATTTACCCATTCTTGTAGAAACTATTAAAAACAAAATTGTTGTCATACCTATTATAAGTCCCATATTTTCATTACGCCAAGGCATATTTGTCATAGGAACAATAAGATAACTCATTATCATACCAAATATACTGGTTGATGTTGATGGGAAAAGCTTATTATCAAATAAACCTATACTAACACCTTCACACGTATGACTTCTTATATAAGTAGGATCTACATCACCCATACCCATCAATTCACTTAATATATATTGAATACCTATTGGATTTGCCAATAATATATACCAAATAAAAACTCCAAATAAAAGCCATATACCTTTAAAATCTCCATTAAAAATTGATAATAAAAAAAGAAAGCTTAATACAATTGTTACGCTTAACATACTAATTAAATTAAGTATGTTTTCTACGCTGAGTGCGAATCCTCTTTCTCTATTTCCTCCTTTCATATTATATTATAGATATAAAATTTATTACGAAACGAGTGATAATTTAAGTGCTTCTTCTATAGAATCAATACCATGAAACTCGATTCCATCGATAATTGAATTACCATGATATTTATCCATAAATTTATTAAAGTCCTTTTTGTTTTCATTTGGAAATAAAAATGTCTTAACACCAGCATTTATACCACCAATTATTTTTAAATCAAGACCTCCTATCGCGGTTACACACCCCTGTAGATTTATTTCTCCTGTTATTGCTAAATCATACTTAATCGGTTTATTATTTAATAAACTATATATAGCAACAGTTATTGCTGTTCCCGCAGACGGACCATCCTTGGGTGTAGCACCTTCAGGACAATGTATATGTATTCCTTGATTACTTGTATTTTCAAATTCTCCCAATAAATAATTCTGTCTTGTTGGAGATGTTAAACTCCAAGCTAATGTTTTCGCAACTGTCATACTTTCTTTCATAACATCACCCTGTTGTCCAGTAAGTTTAAGATCAAGTAAATTTTTTGTAACAAATAATCGTGTTTCTATTGGTATAACACCGCCTCTTCCAAGTGCATTAGCATATAAACCACATATAATACCAACTTTATCAATCGGTGTAACCTTCTTTTCATTCATCTTATGATGGTCTTTTAAATAAACATTAGTGACATCACCTTCCGTAACTACAATAGGCAAATCTATTTCATCGCTTTCATCATTTAACATTTTAAGATTAATTTCACCTATAATTTCATATAAAAGTTCCTTTAATTTTCTAACACCTGATTCAAGTGTATAAGAATTAATAATATACTTCAAAACATTTTCAGGAAATTCAATATTACCAGTTTGTCCCATTTTTTCAAATAACTCAGGAAGCATGTGTTTATTACATATAACTAATTTATCATCCATAGTTAAATTATCAAATTTTATACGATGTATTCTATCAAGTAAAATACGGTCAATTAAACTTACATCATTATACGAAAACACAAAAAGGATTTTGGATACATCAATATCTATACCTGAAAAATACTTGTCCTGGAAAGAATCATTTTGTGTAGGATCAACAAGATGTGTCATAATACTAATAATTTCTCTACCATTTTCTGTTTTACTTACTTTATCTATTTCATCTATAAAAATAATAGGATTCATACATTTTTGTTCCATTAATATATCTACAACACGACCCCACGTAGAACCAACATATGTATAATTATGCCCTTCGAGTGTGCTTCCGTTGCTTGAACCACCAATCGCTATAAATGAAAATGGTCGATTGTCACCATTCTCGTCGATCAAACACCGTGATAATCCATGTTTAGCCAAACTAGTATTATGGGTTACTGTAAAATCACCAAGTAAAAATCTTGAATTACCATCTATTTGAAATCCATAATATTTATCTTCTTCGAGTGGAACTATTTTTATACCTGTATTTAAACAATTTTTTATCTGATTGCTAGGTCTTGCCTTTTTACGTTCAAGTAACACCGGAATTTCATCCAATCCAGAACCACTAATCGTAATTCTATGATAGATACCACATTTCTTTTCTCCCTTATATGTGCATGACTTCTCACATTCTTTAATCATCGCTCTCATACCAAGAGACCTAACTAAAAACACAATATCATCTGCTAACACCTTATTCTTTTGCGTTATTTCTAACGAATTATTTTTAGGATTATGATAACCATCACTATCAATAAGACCCGCTAACAAAGACAATCTATTTTCTCGTGTTGTTAGTTTATATTCTTCTGGTATATGCTTATTATTTATTAAGTTATATTGCTTTAATCCCAAATAAAATTTATTTTTTGAATTATCATTTTTTTTTGTTTTTGTTTTAATTTTATAATGATAATCACCACGACATTTTTCAGTAATAACACCCTGCTTTATTTCTAAATCTAATGTGTTAGAATATTCTGTAAAATAATCAACCACCTCCTTTTCTATTGTTGTTATAGAAGAACCTATAGAGTGACCATCCCCCAACCAATATCCAATAGCGTAAGGGTCTAATGAGACGTCCTGTTCTCTAAAATTCAACCCAACCTTATAACCCTTTAAACATTCTTTTAAATACTTAGGAAGTCCCAAATAGTCTTTTATACATATATCAACTATATCATCCTTATAATATCGTTTTCCTAAAATGGTTTGGTGTTTATCTCCTTTTCTTCCTGCTTTACTCATTTTTAGACTAAGTATATGACTTTCATTTACAACATAATCGTCACCTTTTACTTGTTCTATACGATACATTTTTTCACGACCACTTCCAAGTGCTAATACATTTCTCTCAAATCCATCGTCACCCATCAATTTATCTTTTAATGTTATATCTTGAACCATTTTTATTTTTCCATTTGAGAGCATAATTGGTGTGTCTTTAGCGACGCATTTACCAACGCCGGGTGGACCTTCAAAACCAAGGCAATAACCACCATCCTTTCCGTTTATCCATTGACCAACGATACGTTCTATTTGTCTTTTAGCGTCGTCGTGACCGTAGACGGAGTTATCCAAACATTTACGAACATCAACCATATACTTGTTAACAGTAGAACTATTATCTAATATCTTTGTCAAATTTTTATAAAGATTCATCTTACTTCCATCAATAATATTTGTTCTATTTAAAATATCATCAACAACTTTATTATTATTATGTATCATACTTAATAAATGATATACACGTTCCTTAAGGACGTCTTTTTGTTCTCCATGAAGATCACCAATATAGAGCTTTGAAATATTATTATTTTCAAGTATTAAGTGATTACTTGTTAGAATATCATGAACATCACCTATAAAAGTAAAAAGTTCCTTTTTACGAAATTTTTCAACCTTACTTTTAATCTGTTCTATCTTTGAAGAAAATGATTTCATACCTATTTTATCAAGAATCATTTGAGTATTATTCTTGATTTCAATACTGTTATATTTATTGCGTTTATCTATAAAATTAGTATAATAGTAATTATCCTTATCTTCAATAGTCTTAACAAATATTTTTTCATTTTCTTCTAATATATCAAATATCTGTTCACGTTTATAAATACCAAACGGAATTTTTAATAATCCATCTAAATATTGGCGTGATTTAGTAGCACTATCATCAGTTTTTGATTTAACTTCTTTAAGTTTTATCATTGCTTTTTCCTTAACTTTATCATCACACTTCATTAGACATATACGTTGTTCTATAGGTAATTTGTTATTAATATCAAAATTTAATAAATTATTAGTATAATCTATTGTCTGCTTCATAGCAGTTTTAAACTTATATTTTATAACCCATGGTAAAGAATTATAAAGATTATCTTGTTCGTTACTGCTACTTTTTTCAGCATCATCAACTGATAATGTATCGTATAAAAGATATGCAAGATACATATATTCATTATTATTTGAATGTATTAGTAATTGAATCAACATAATCCTTTTTTCCTCAAAATCTGCTTTTAAAAAATCGTTAACAACTTTTGTTAAACTTTTATTTTTAATTGATTTGACATTATTTATATAACCCAAATATCTATCATAAATATCATCAACGTTATATATTAAATAATCTCTTAAATTTAATGAGTTTAAATATATATCAAATTTGTAGTCATATAATTCATTATCTGACGGTTTCATTTGTTTTAATGAATAAAATGTTTCACAAACATAACTATTATTCAAGACATATTCAAACATTAAGTCATCTATATATCCATATATTAATAGGTTTTGCTTTCTCTTTTCATCCTTTATTAATATTTTAACACTATTATTAAGTAATCCAATTTTTTTAGAAGTAAATGTATAACATGAACAATTATCACCTGTCTCACATATTCTAAAATCTTCAAGAATAGTATTAGTGCTAGTTGATGAAGACGATGTTTTCTTTATAGAACTATCACATATTAATTTATATCCAACCGGATGTACATAAGATTTTATAAGTTCAAATTTATCTTTATAATTTGTATCGAATTTTTCTAAATAATCATTCCCAAGACATACATAAATCAAATCTTTTACACTTTCGGTTCCATATTTTTTTATTATTGATGATAATTTATTATTTATTGTTTGTATATCATTTATAACATTATCTACATCATATGATTCATTATCATTTAGATAAATTTCCAATAATCTAACGTCATCTAAAATTAGATTTAACTCGTTCAAACATGTATTACATTCACTTGATGTTATAATATTCATTTTCATATAATTATCAGAATTTATTTTGGTCTTTATGATTATTCTTTCGTAAGTATTTACCTTTTCTATAAGAATTTTCAATATTTTATCTATATTAATGTTATCCATTTCCATACCCACGCCTATATCGTCATCACTTTCATGAAACATTATATAAATACATATAATATTTTTTTATTTTCTATGTAATATTTATGGCATTTGAACGTAGTTATTTACATATAATTATACTTTGTGGTATAGTTTTGGTTTATATCATGAAAAATTCTGCTTTTAAAAATGGTAATCCTACATGCGACAACTTTATATTGAATGTTTACTTATATCTTGCATTTTCTATAGTTGCTGTAGGATTATCAAGTTACTTTTACAATTATATTTTTAGTAACCCAAAAGACCGTAACAAATACTTACCAATAGGTCAAACATTCGCATACGGAGGTTATGGATTATATCTAATATTATCTTATCTAATATGTTTTGGTTTAATATTTTATCTTTCATTTTCGGAATCATTTGGTAATAAGAATTTTAAATTAATTCATATAATATGGTTACTTTTCTTATTTTTAATAAGTTCAGGTGTATATCCATATTTTAAGTCTATTGAATTTAAAGATGTTGTAGAAGACGCATTACTAATTACAGGTTCTATATTCGCAATAATGTCATCAATTGTTTTTATGTTTCCAACTTTCTTTGAAAAAACATACAATTTTATGACTACGGGACTTTTTATTTCTTTAATTGTAATTATATTATTTGAATTAGGTAACATAATATTTAATCGTGACCCGAATTCATTAATAAAAAATTTTAAGATAACATCTTATATTGTAATTGTTCTATTCACACTTTTTGTATCATATGATACTCAAAGAATGATAATGTTAAAAGAAATGTGTTCATCTTTACCTAATTATCCAAAATTTTCTCTTGACTTCTTTCTTGATATATTAAATATTTTCAAACGAATTGTATTTTTGAAATCAACTGATTAATATTCCAATAAAAATGTTCGAATATATTTTATTATTTCATCAGGAATATTCTTACTATAATTAATCATATTTAACGTTTTTATTGTGTTATCTATGTTTTTACGTAACAAAAATTCATCAATTATATCAATTAAATAAATAGTTGGTGTCCAATTATTCATACACAAACATGTATCACAACACATACAATTTATATTCATGTATTTTTTAAAATACATACTGGATTCTTTACATATATCTATTGTACCATTATAATCAATTCCATTTATTACTACCCGTTTGGGAGCGTTAAATGGATAATAACTATTTAAAAAAACATTTATTTTTTGATTTTTATATAAAAAATAAACAATAGTCTCTACACCTGATAATGTGATTTTTAATATTTCCGAAGATGAATCATTTTTTTTACATCTGTAACTATTAAATTCGTTATAAATTCTCTTTCTATGGACATTCATAATGTTAATGATTACATATTTCTAAATCCATATAAACAATTGTTAACATATAATTATTATGGGAGTTCCCGCATATTTTTCATATATTATTAAAAATTATCCAAAAATAATTCGCACCATAGATAATTTAGATCAGGTACATAATCTTTACCTGGACTGCAATTCTATCATCTATGATGCTATGTACAGCATAAAAGAGAACAAATCAAACATCAATAAAGTTATTATAAAAATGGTTTGCGATAAACTTGAAGAATATATTTCAAAAATTAAACCATCACATCATCTTTTTATAGCATTTGACGGTGTTGCTCCTGTAGCAAAACTGGAACAACAAAGAACACGAAGAATTCGTTCAAAACTTATTGGAAAAATAACTGATTCTATCGATCCAAATAAATTTAAACTAAATTTTGATTCAACATGTATTACACCAGGAACAGTATTTATGGAAGAACTTGCAAATTATATTAAAAATCATTTTTCAAGCCCAACAAAATATAATTTAAAAAAAATTACAGTTTCATGTTCTGATATTCATGGAGAAGGCGAACATAAATTATTTGAATATATACGCGATAATGTAGATTATCATACTAATAAAAATACGGTTATATATGGTCTTGACGCCGACCTTATTATGCTTTCAATAAATCACTTACCTATATGTAAAAATATTTATCTATTCCGTGAAACACCTGAGTTTATAAAATCTCTTGACAATAGTCTTGACCCCAATAAACTTTATATGATTGATATACCAACTCTTTCACATCGATTATCATTGGAATTAAATCAAAATATAGAAGTTGAAAATAATATAATGAATAATAAAATATATGATTACATATTATTATGCTTTTTCTTAGGAAATGACTTTATGCCACATTTCCCTGCGTTGAATATAAGAACTAATGGAATACAAATTTTAATGGAAACATATTCCTCTATTTTTACAGATACAAATGAAACTATAGTATTAAACCAAGAAATACAATGGAAAAATATAAGAAAACTTATTAATGAACTCTCTAAAAATGAAGAAGATTATATTATAAATGAATATTTATCTCGAAATAAACAAGAAAAGCGTCATATAAAAGCAAATACACCTGAGGAAAAATTAGACAAACTCAATAGACTACCAATATTCGAACGTAATGAAGAACATTATATAAATCCAACACTACCTGGGTGGCAAAATCGTTATTACGAAAGACTATTTCATATGGAAATAAATGACGAGAGAAGAAAACAAATTTGCTTTAATTACATGGAATCTCTTGAATGGACTATGAAATATTATACAACTGGTTGTATTGACTGGCGTTGGAAGTATAAATATAATTATGCTCCTCTTCTTGAAGACTTAATAAAGTATATACCATATTTTCAAACTTCTATGTTTAAACAACAAAACAATAATGTTGTGTCACCATATACTCAATTATCATACGTACTACCAAGATCATCTCTTAACTTACTTCCAAAACACATAGAAAATAATCTTTTAAAAAGTCACCCTGAATGGTATAATGAAAATATAAATATATGTTGGTGTTTCTGTAAATATTTCTGGGAAAGTCACATGATCCTTCCCGATATAAATATTAATGACATCGAGAAAATAACAACTATATAATTAATTGAACTTTTCTTTTGAATAATAAAAAAATTTTATTCTACCATTAAGATGTTCATAATCTTTATATTTTAATCTAAATTCATCATCTAAATAATCCGCATATGTATTTGGACTTGAAGAAGCAATTACTATAGGACCACGTTTTTTTATTATATTATAATCAACATTTCTATATGGTCTTACTATACATATATGTCCATTTACTCTATCATCATGTGTTATACCTACAATAACTAAATATCCTTCGTTGGCTTTTTTTTGTGCTTCTTCATAAATTCCTGGTAATGTTTCTCCAATATCTTTCCAACCTTGTTTAATACCATCGTTGCTTGATAACCATTCAAGCTGTCTATCTGCTAAATGAAATTGAGAATATTCCGGAGGCGAAGGTATATAAATACCAAACTGATTACACACATAATAGATTAAACAAGAACAATGTGATGTCTTTACAGTTGTTGATTTATTTTCTTTACCATTTCCAGTAGAACATTCAACATTATATCCAGCTGACCATCCACTATCCAAATTTATATTAAGTAAAACTTCTTCTAATCTTGTTAATTTATAATATGGAAAAAGAATAGCAAAAACAAGAATAAGAACAAGAATTATATACTTTATATCCAAATATAACATATATTATATTGGTAAAAAATATAAACTATTATTCATTATATAATATATGGTTGTTTTAGAAAACGTTGTTTCTACAAAAGAAGAATTTCAAAACATTATTAATAATGATACAAAAATTATTGTATTTAAATTTAGCGCTGAATGGTGTGCACCTTGTAAAAAAATAGCACCTATAGTAAATAATTTTAAACAAACAATTACAGATAATGAAAATATAGATTGGTATGATATAGACGTTGACGATAGTATTGAAATATTTGGATGGTTAAAAACAAAACGTATTATTAATGGAGTTCCTTCTATAATTGCTTATTTTGAAGAAAATGATACAATTTATCCGGACGAATTTGTTCTAGGTGGGAATGAAAAAGATTTGGAAATATTATTTAAAAGATTAATTGAACAATAACTAATTTCTATTTATATTATTTACTATAATATCGTTCATACAACAAATCAAATCTGTAAATTTAACACATAATTTCATATTTTCTGTATTATAACCAGATGATTCTAACGTTTTACCAAATCTGTTACGTGATATATTCAATAAGTTCGATATATCATCACCGTCAAGAGAATTAGGGTCATTAATATAACTTTCAAAACTGTTTTCTTCATCATTAAGAATATTATTTAATCTCATAAAAATAATATGTTTAACAGAATCATCACATTCATAAAGTAATTCATTCGTATTTTCACTAATGTGATTTATAAATTTTTTCAAAGTTTGCTTTAATAAAATAGATTTTATAGATTCTATAAATATATTATTATTCATTCTCATTAACATTAAACCTTGAGTAGGTAATTCAAATACACCTGTTTCTTCCTGTATGACATCTAATTCTTTTATTAATCTTTCTATCGAATCTTCTTCATCATTTAATTGATTACTATTATTTTCGTCATCAAAAGTGTTTGTAACAGAGTCTTCATCATCATAAGTTATACTTATTTCTTCGTCACTATCACGTGTAAGATCAATAACACTATTTTCACTATTTTCATTATCAATATCTGTGTGTGTACTATCTAATTGTATAGGAGATATTGAACGATGTGTTCCCCATCCCCTTCTCATAAAATTATCCATGTCATCAACCGGAACAGACAACCCCTGATTTATTCTATTAATAAACTCATCATCATTAAACGATGCTGACCTTGACCTATTATTTCTATTTTCAAAATTATCTAATATTTGTTCTCTACACATAGGACAATCATTACTTCTTTCAGAATGTTTAAATAAACATCCAATACAAAACTTATGACCACATTTAGTTATACACACATTTTTTTCACCCAACGGTTCATAACAAATAGGACATTCACAGGATGTTTTTGAATTAATCATTTCAGTTGATTCAATTGTTTCAATCATTTTTATTGGTTTCCTCATTACATTTAGAATATGTTATTTCGTGAAACAATTTTCAATTTTATAAATTATAATTATATGGATGTTGACTTAAACCTTGATAATTATAAATTCGATGACCTATTAAACCTATTTAATCTTTCATATGATTTTACAACAGAAGAGTTAAAAAAAGCTAAAAGGGTTGTTTTAAAATTACACCCCGATAAATCAAAACTAGATAAAAAGTATTTTTTATTCTTCTCAAAGGCATACAAAGTTATAGTTCATATTAACGATTTTCGAAATAAATCTTCTAAAAAAGGAGATGGTGGAGAATACAGTCAAATTATCGATGAAGAAGAAACCGATAAAAAGGAAATAACTAAAAAACTAAAAAAAAATAAAAACTTTAATAAATTTTTTAACGAAATGTTCGAAAAAATGAAAAATACTACAGATGAAGAATCAGAGGGTTATGAAGAATGGCTAAAACAAAATAACGACTCAAATATTGATGTCAATAATATATCATCTTTACATGAAAACTTTGAAAAACTAAAAGAAGATAAAAGACAACTGGTTGTATATAATGATATAGAAGACATTGTTGATAATATATCAAGTGGTTCCCAATCTCTTTCTGGAAATGCGCCTATATCATACTCGAATAGCACTATGTTTTCAAAAAATACTTTTATTGATGTAAAAGAAGCGTATGATAATCCTGTTATACCAGTATCAAATAATGATTTCATAAATAAAAAAAAATATTCTTCAATTGATGAGCTTAAACGTGATAGAACAACAAGCGCTAATTTTTCTAAACATACGTTAGATACACAAGCTAAAGAATATTTTTTAAGAAAGAAAAAAATGGATGATGATGAAGGAAACAATACAGCATTTAAATTAATTCAACAAGAAGATGTGTCTAGGAAAAATAATGAATTGTTTTGGGGACATTTAAAATTGTTGAATAATGATAAATAAAATAATAACCTATAATATATGAATAATTACAAGAACGTCATACCAGGATTATTTATTCTACTAACAGCAGGTATATTGTATAGAAGATATCAAGATAGAACTACCGATTTTGAATCCCAAGAAAATGAAAAACTTATAAGAAAGTATCTTCTAAATGAAAATATACCTTTGCATTTAAAAAAACCAATATTATGGGTCCATATACCATACAAACTTAACGCACGTATATGGAAAAGTTTTGGAGATAGAAATACAGAAAATTTAAATGAGCCGTATCTTTATCTAACAATAAAATCAATAGTATCAGCATGTTCAGGTTCATTCAAAATATGTTTAATTGATGATAACAGTTTTTCTCAACTACTTCCGTCTCTAAATATAGATTTTTCTAAATTACCTGAACCGATTGATGAAAATATAAGACTTATGTCTAAATTGATGATACTTAAAACATATGGTGGTATGTTTGTGCCACCATCTTTTGTTTGTTCAAAAAATTTAAAAAATATGTATAATGATGGAATAAAAAATAATAAAATGTTCTTTTCTGAATCAGTATCACGTGATAGTACAAGTTCTGTTGTAAATTCATTTACTTCAAGTGATTTCTTTGGGTGCCAGAAAAAATGTCCTGTTCTTGAAGAATGTATATCATACTTACAATCTCTTATATCAAGAGACTCAACGGCAGAATCTAAATTTGATGGAAATTTTAATAGATATATTTACGGATTAAAACATAATGAAAAAGTAAATATTATACCAGGAAGAAATATTGGAACGTTGGATGAAAATAATGAAAATATTATACTCGACGATATAATGAATGATACACCAATAAAACTTTCTCATGGTGCTTACGGTGTGTTAATACCACATGATGAATTACTTGTAAGATTAAAATATAAATATTTTGTTTATCTATCTATACCTGAAATTTTAGATTCAGAATCATTTATAAGCAAATATATAAGTAATTTAAATTTAGAAATTTAATCAACCTTATCTATCATATAAATTATTTCATATGAAGATTTGTTATATTTTGTTTCAGTTTTATATGAAAAATTATTAATTTTACATACTTGTCTTAAAACAGTAATAAAATACTTATATGTCATTTTTCGTTCAATATAAAATAATTTCGAATCATAATAACATTCCTTTATCTTTGAAAAAAAATCGTTTATATTTCCAAACATCATACCTTTTTTATATGACGCATTATTTAATAAATATACGTCATCATAAATATCACATATGTTTTCCAAAAGCTCTTTGAAAATTTCTGGGTCTGGTTTAATTTTAAATATTTGTGAAGAAGTCATAAATATTTAATATATAAAAAAATATTTTAAAATAACATATTTATATAATATAATGCCTGGCGGTCTTTTAAATTTAATATCATACGGTAACCAAAACATATACCTTAACGGAAATCCATCAAAAACATTTTTTAAAACAAAATATTCAAAATATACTAATTTTGGTATGCAAAAATTTCGAATTGATTATGATGGTTCCAGAACTATACGCGCAACAGAAAACTCTCACTATAAATTCAGAATTCCAAGATATGCGGATCTATTAATGGACACATATGTTGCTATCAAATTACCCTTTATATGGAGCCCATTATACCCCCCACAAAATGAAAATGGAAGATGGGCACCTTACGAATTTAAATGGATTGAAAATCTGGGTAGTGAAATGGTTAAAGAAATTTCAATATCTGTGGGTGGTCAAATAATTCAAAAATTTAGTGGAAGCTATTTAAAAAATATAGCAGAACGAGATTTTGATAAAAATAAAAAAAATATATTTGATGAGATGATAGGACATACAAGTGAAATAAATGATCCATCAAATTATAGTAATCGTGTAAATGTATATCCATCAGCATACTATACAGACGATATCGCCGGAGCAAATCCTTCAATCGATTCAAGAACAATATATATACCAATAAATACATGGTTTTCTAATTCAAGTAAAATGGCATTTCCTCTTATAGCACTACAATATAACGAACTTGTTATTGACGTGACATTACGTCCTTTGTATGAATTATTTGTAATACGTGATGTAAAGGATGATATAAATAACTTTCCATACGTTCAACCAAATTTTAACATGGACTATATGCAGATGTATAACTTTTTACAAACACCACCTTCAATTGAACTAAACCCCGAAGACTATGTCGATAAACGAAACGAATTTAACGCAGATGTTCATCTTATTTCAACTTACTGTTTTTTAAGTGATGAAGAACAAAGAATATTTTCACTAAATGAACACAAATATTTATTCAGAGAAGTTCATGAATATAATTTCAAAAATATAACTGGGTCAAATAAAATTAAGTTAGACACACTTGGCATGGTAACAAGCTGGATGTTTTATTTTACCAGAAATGATATAAATCTTAGAAATGAATGGTCAAACTACTCAAATTGGCCATACTCATATCCACCCAAAGACGTAATTAACGCACCAGTTGAAGGTGAATATAAATATTCTGGTTTCACAGGAAAAAATGACTTTGAAAATACATTCGAAGTGGGATTTGGACCAGGTGTTGATCCTAATGGAAATCCAACACAATGGATGATAACAGGTAATTACACATCAGGTAATAAAAAAAATATTATGGAAACATTCGGTCTTATATTTGATGGAAATTATAGAGAAAATTTACTTGACGCAAGTGTATATAATTTTATAGAAAAATATTCAAGAACAAAATCAGGTGTCGCAACAAATGGATTATATTGCTATAATTTTGGTATAGAAAATAACGTTATGAACACTCAACCTTCTGGCGCTATTAACATGAGTAAATTCAAAAATATAGAATTAGAATTTACAACACAAACACCATCTCTTGACCCAAACGCTGAATTTTTTGTTATTTGTGATGATAACGGTGTTCCTATTGGAACTAATAAATCATCATGGGCAATATATGATTATAACTATGACTTAAATTTAATAGAAGAACGATATAATATATTACATTTCTCTTCAGGAAATTGTGCTCTTATGTACTCAAGATAATCACTATTCTCGAAACATTTCACCAACCTTATATGATATAAACGCAGCAGCACTACCCAATATAAGTGTTTTAATACCATGATTTACACTTTTTAACATACCTGTTATAAAAAGTGATAAAATCATAAGAACAGATGAGATCCTAAACGCATCCGTTATATTCATAATAAACGGTATTAACGGTAAAATACCAATTGTAACAAATGATATAAACGTAGATAATCCTACCATAACTGGATTTTTTTTATCAACACGCGCTTGCTCAGCAAGATAGCTTGAGACACCCATACTAAATCCATCAGCAACTAACGATGAAGCACCAATAACAACAGGAACACGATTACCCATATTTGCTCCTATAGCTCCCGAAATAATAGCAAATGTTGTAATAATACCATCAACACCACCATATATAACTTCTGACAAATAACTCATTTTATTATATGTTTATATAATCATTTTACATAAACATATTTATATTTACATTTATAAATTTTTCATCTCATCAATTTCCATTTGCGTATCACTTAATAAAGAATAACTTACATTTGGAATTATTTGACCATAACGCACTTTATTTGGACCACCAATACCACTTACAAATGATGAGGTACCTTCGTTAGCCTTAACTTCTTGCGTTACATCACGGTCTCCCTCCATATTAACATTTGCTGTTTCTACAGGGTTGCTGCTTGTGGAGTCTGTACCTACTGCTGTTTCTTCCACACTATTACTCGTGTCTTGTATCATACCACTAGTTGAATTAGCAGGAGGATACTCAATAACACCAGTATTTCCAAGCAAATTAGATAAAGTTACATTTGGGTTTTTCAAAGCATTTGAACTTTCATTTGGCTTTATTTCACCCATATTATGTGTTCCGGGTGATCCAGCATAAACATTTATAACAATAGGAGATGTTTCCTTCTCATCTTTATCATTATTTTCTTGATTTAATGTTTTCTTTTTTTCACATTCTATACATGAAAACTTTTTACTCTCTATACACGAAGGCTCATTATTTGGACACTCTTTACTACATAGCTCACATGAATCAATCATATATGTTTCTTGTGGTTCTTTTACTTCTTCATTATCATTTTCCTTAACTACTTTTGTTGTATCTGTTGTATCTGTTGTAGGTGCTTCACCAGAAATAAATTTTTCACCTGATTCTAAAGGTTTTAAACCTTCCTTAAATAAAGTAACTGGTTTGAAAACAAATAAACTCACAAATATTAAAACCATAAGTGATATAGAAATAAATTTTATATCAATAAAATTTTTTTTTATAGTCTTAATGAGATTGCGCATTATTTTACCCATTTTTTCAAACTCCATACATATAACAAATATTTTATAATCATTCCCTAAATCGGATAATGAAAATCTTTTTCATTCTCCTTTGCCAATGCTATTCCCTGGTATAATTCACGATGGTTTTTCGCCTTAATTGATTTACTTGTACTAATTAAAGGAACCCGAATTACTTCCGATTTTGTATTATCAATACGTCCAAAATAATAACTTGCCGTTATCATACTTGTATTATATAACTTACTTTTATGAGGAAAAAGTATTTTAATGGCATTTTCACGTGATAATAAGTCATAATTTTCTATAAAAAAATTAGCATCATCATTTACACCAAATACATGTGTGTTGTAATTTTTAGAACACTCTTTTAAAAACATCTTACATAATTTAGTTGAAAGCATCTTTGCTATACTATTGTGTGGTATTTCTTCTTGAATATGCTCAAAGAATACCTTTTCGGGGTGAAATTGAACACCATAATAAGGAAGAGATTTAAACTGAAACGCAGCCATATATGTTTTTTCATTAGCCATAGATGTAGCTGTAACATTTATAAACTTCTCATATTCCTTCATATAAGGAGACCCAATAATAAACGATTTATTATGTATCATAGCTGTTGAAGGATTGTGTGATATTTCGTTCTTTTCCTTTGGACTAAAACAGTCCTGCATAGCTCTTGAAACTAACATATCTCTGTCTTCAACAGATGTAAACGCAATCGGTTCTGGTCCATATTTACGTAAAAATGATATCTTTTTATGATTTACAAATTGGTCACTCATCTTTTCAACATCACATTCATTACATATCATAGGAAGAAGCTGAAAACCTAAACATATAGAAAATACCGGAAAGTGATTTCCTATCAAATTAAAATGATTAATCTTGTGTATAATATACTTAAGTGTAGAGAGAAATCTATAATGTGCTTTCTGAACTACTAAACTCTCAATTGAACCACCAATCAATAAAAGACCATCTATTTGGTTTAAAAGGACATTTATCATTTGCTTTGGAATATCAAACATTATTGGAACTACGCGCGCACCATGCATCTCCAACCATTTTACATATGATTGTGGAATATATGATGTTGCACCTATTGATGCTCCAGCACTTGTTGGAACACTTAACACACCAACTACAATCTGGTTGTGATTTTTTGTGATCATCCTAAATACATTACATTTATAATCACTTTTAAATTCATTCAACTCTTTAGATTTCATTCCATATTTATCACGAATAATCTTATATTGACGTCTCATTTCATTTGTCCAATTTCCACTACTTACAGTTGATATATTACCTTTATGATTTAAAAAAAATTTGTCTTTCAAATAACCTTTCTTAAATTTCTTTGTTACACGATTAGATAAATTCTTTGAATAAATTTCACGCATAAACTCATGTGTTTTCATGTTTTTACAGCGTTTAGCATAATCAACCTTCTTAACCTTAAGCTTTTTTGTTTTTATTTTACTTCTACCAAATTTTGATCCAGGACCACTCATAACAATAACCTTCCGGGTAGATTTCTTATTTTTTACTTTATCATTCTTATTTTTTATTTTAGTTTTTTTTGAATTGTTTTTTTTTGTTTGACCCATACATTATACATATAATAAATATCACGTTTATTTTATATATTCAGTATACATGGTTCAGATACTCAAGGGAGAAAAAGAAAAACAAGAAAAAAGGAAATTAAAACAAAATAATAACAGTTCAAATACTAATAAACAAGGATTTTTTGTAGTTAGAGAAGGGGCACGTTCAAGAATTCCCCCTGTTAATGTTTTAGATACCGTAGGAAGTGTTTTCACCACATTTATCATTATGATAATTATTCTTGCTGTTTATATATTGCTCGGTTATAGCAGTGCTTGTATGCTAACAAGATATGCTCATTATATTATGTTTGAAAATGGTAAAGATAAATCAAAACAAGCATTTTTAGGTATAAATGGTAAAGATACAAATGGAAATATTGTTTATTCTTCTGTATATTGTAAAACAGATGAAGAAGAAGAACCAGTTCAAAAAGAAGGAGGTGAAGATACAAAAAAACCAAAACCAATAGAATCATTTGGTATTGAAAAAGATGGAGTTGTTCACAAATTACCAGGTATTCCTCTTTTTGATACGTTATATTCTTATGATGGTTCATGTGATAATAGTAAAGAAAGTTCTTTAAAACGTATTGGAATGAATACTATTAGTGGTATTAGAAGTTTGTTTAAAGATTTATTTTTAAAAAATATTATTTCAACTAAGAGCGATGGTGTTCCAAATGGAATAGAGGATAAAGACGAATTATTTAACAAACAAGTTAATAGGCTTGGGTTTTCACTTATTCCATTATATTTATTAATTGGATTTATCATTGCTATTATAATTTCACCTTTGGGAAGTATTATTAATGAAATTTTTAAGTTTGATATTATCGGTATGTTTATTGCTTTGGTAAGAGCTCCATTAGATATTATTGTTTATGCTATATATGGATTAATATTTATACTCGGTATTAAATGGAATGTGAGAACTGACTTCTTTGGTGATGTTTATGGAGAAAAAACAAAATACGAATATCCTAATTTGATAGAATATTTGTGTTCAAAAGGTAATTCATATATACTTATGTTATGGTCAATAGCTACTATTATTACTCTTTCACTTTCGACAACAAATTTTGAATTTAATTCTTATTCTATTACATCTATTGTTATTGGATTGTTTGGTCTTTTCATTTGTCTATATAACACTATATTAGATTTATGTAATGAAAATACAGCAAAATAGTTTGATATGTTTCATAATATAATATTTCATATCAAATCAATAATTTAAAATAATATTTAAAAACTAAATATACATAAATATATGCCATCGAAAAACAAAAAGAAACCATCATCAAAATATCCCATGGTAAGTGTATGCACTCCTACATTCAACAGAAGACCCTTTATACCATTTATGATTGAATGTTTTAAACATCAAGATTATCCAAAATCACGCATCGAATGGATAATTGTTGATGATGGAACTGATAAAATAAATGACATTATAGAAAAGGAAAATATACCACAAATCAAATACTTTCCTGTTGAAGAAAAGATGATGTTGGGTAAAAAAAGAAACTTTATGCACGAAAAATGTTCTGGTTCAATAATTGTTTATATGGATGACGATGACTATTATCCACCTGAACGAATAAGTCATGCTGTAGAATCATTAAAGAAAAATCCAGAAGCATTATGTGCTGGTTCAAGCACATTAAATATATATTTCAACCATAATCGTAAAATATACCAATTTGGACCATATGGACCAAATCATGCAACCGCCGGAACTTTCGCATTTAAAGCATCTCTTCTTGATTCTACACAATATGATGATGACGCAGCACTTGCCGAAGAAAAGCATTTTCTAAAAGATTATACTATCCCATTTGTTCAACTTGAACCAGAAAAAACAATCACGGTATTTTCACACATACATAACACATTTGATAAAAAACAATTACTTGAACATACAAACACCAGATACGTAAAGGAAACAAAACATAGAATATCTGACTTTGTTAAAAATGATGTTCTACGTGACTTTATAACAAATAAGATTAATAGTTTATTATCAAAATACGAAGCTGGTGATCCAAAATACAAACCTGAAGCCAAAGAACAAATGAATAAATTAATAGAAGAACAAAATGAAAAACGTAAAAAAGAAGAAGAAGAAAATGGACCTATTGTTGTAAGGACAGAAGGAAAGGAACCACAAACATTAAATAGTAAACAAGTAAGAGAAATATTAAATTTCCAAATTCAAAAAATAAAAGAATTAAAACAAAATATTAATAATCTTGAGCTAACTATAGAAAATCAAAAGCAAGAAGTTGAAACCGCTGAACTTGTTGTAAAAATACGAGATAATCGAATAAAAGAACTTGAACATGAATTATCAACTTGTAAAATACAAAAAACAAGTCATGATATTAATCAACAAACTAATTAAACAAATATAATATTATTTAATGTAAATAATATTAAATAATTAAATATCGTATTATTAATGGAATATATTGAAAATAAATCTTATTCCAAAAAAGATGAAAATATTGTTAATGAAAAAATTATTCAAATACATAATAGTCTTGAAATAAAACATGGTACTTTTGAAGATGAACTTCCTGAACAAAAAATGTCTGTTAGATACTTTTCGGGTAATGAAAAAATACTTGAAATTGGAGGAAGTATTGGAAGAAATGCTATGGTAATGAATTATCTTCAAAAAGAGCAAAATAATATTGGTAATCTTGTTACATTAGAATCAAACCCATCAAAAATATCTATGTTAAAGGAAAATAGAGAATTAAATAATTTGAATTTTCATATAGAAAACGCAGCCCTTTCTAATACACAAATTATTCAAAAAGGAGAACAAACATTTAAACATAATCCGGATACCAATATACCAAGAGGATTCAAACAAATTAATACAATAACATTAGCAGAATTAAATGAAAAATACAACATATCTTTTGATACTCTTGTTGTAGATTGTGAAGGCGCTTTTTTTTATATTTTAAAAGAATCACCTGAAATTCTAAATGGTATTAATATTATTATAATGGAAAATGATTATACAAAAGTGAATCATAAAGAATTTGTTGACAAAACTTTATTAGAAAATAATTTTTATATTGATTATACAGAGCCTCTTAAAGGTCACGATAAATATCATTTTCACTTTAGAAAAAATTTCTTTGAAGTATGGTTAAGAAAACAAACTATATAAATTTTATACTAACATACTCAGAAAAGGTAACTTTTTTTATATTTTTTTATAATAAAAATATAACCTTCGATATATTTATAATTTATTGACCTTATACGTCTCCATTTTTGTTTACATTTAAGAGGTGATAACATTATAATACTAATTATATTATTAGTATATATTGTATTTTGTACCTTTCTCTCCATGCTTGTTAAAAAACATTATATATAAAATAATTTTTTATATATACCAACTATCGAATTTCATAATAATGTTTTTTTGTAATATTTTGCAGAACGCTAGAAAAATACAAAATTGACTTTAAAATGTATTAAAATACTTATACAATAATAAGATGAAAGCTATTCTAACTTTAATATTCTTTGTAAAAATTATTTATAGTTATTTAACGAACAACTATAAATATAAATCACTAAATTTCGATCATTCGAATAATAAATCTTCTTGGTTGAATAACGATTATAAAACAAATGAGGGTATTGATATGAGGTTCTCAAATATAACAGACCATGATAAAAACAAAAAATCTTTAAAAATTCTCGAAGAAAATCTTAAAAAAATCATACTTTTACAAAAACTAAAAAATAACAAAACATCTATTCAACAAAAAATTGAAATTATTGATAAATCCGACTTTATTGAAAAAAGTTCTTATGTAATTACATTACACGCAGGAGGACTTATGGATGATTTCAATCATCATTTTTAGAAGAGTCATCATCGAAAAATTTATCTAGTATACGATACATCCTATTAACATCTAACATCCCAATATCCAAATCTTCTATAATATTATCTATTTTATCATCATAATTATTATTTTTAATTTCATTAAAAAAACAAAACAAATCTTTTTTATCCATCATTATTTTTTGAGTAAGACCATATAAAAATTGATAATTATTAAATTCTGTTGAATATTTTGTCAAAACCTTTGTAAATCTAACGTCACATGTTAAGGAGTATTTATAATTATTCTTATTAAATTCTCGATATATATAATTATTTTTCATAGTTTTTATAAGAGATGACATCTCATTAAATTGCCATATTTGTTTCTGAAACGTAATTCGATCTATAAAATCAGCAAAGCACATATTCTCTAAAACCTTTATATAAAATTCAATAACATCATCATGTTTAAACTTACCAAACATATCTATAATATTTTCATGCCATAATAATGCAACAATAGTTCTATCTGTCTCGTTAATTAAATTATTATGTTCTTCTATGGTTGTATTATTATTTATTATATATCGTGTAGTATTTTTAATGTCTTCATTATATGATTTTTGATTAAGTAAATTCTTTACATTATCATATATAACATTCCCTTTCATAGTTACATACATATTATTTATAAAACATAACTTACTTAGATCATTTTGTATATATTTTATATAAAGATCTCTATTGCTAAGATTAGGCATAAAATAATCCATCATATTTTGAATTTGAACATCTGTTGGAGGCTTCACCTCAAAGACACTACACACTTTCATTAAATCTTTTATCTTTTTATCAAAATGATGGTGACCTATACATATAATAGGGTTGAACGTATATTCTTCTTGTTTTTGTTTCTTTGTCTTTTTGGGTCTTACAAGTTTTATTAATCCTGTAATACCTCCTTTGTCACCATTATTCATACCATCTATTTCATCCATTACAATCGCAATACTCTTCTTTTTCTTTTGAAACATACTGAGAACATTAACATTTGACATATTATATTTTGTTATAGAATCAATAACACTTTTATTTCGTATATCACTCGCACTATAATAAATCATATCATAATTAAGTATTTTTAATATATTTTTAACAATATGTGTTTTTCCAGATCCTGGTGGTCCATATAGATATATACCTTTCTGAACATCAATATTGTATTTATTGTTTTCTATATAACGCATTTTATCACATATGTCATTTATAAGAGATTTTCTATCGCATAATTCATTTACTTTATCTATATCCATATCTATTATTTATGAAGTTTATTTATAACATTTTTTAATTTAATTATAAATAAACATATTCAACACGGATTATCAATTATGTATCTTCTACATTTAGAAGATGAATAATATATTGATAAATCATTAATATAGTCAAAAAAATATATTTTTTTCTTTCTATAAACAATCTTCTTTTTAAATATTTTTTTTGGAATATACGCAAATATAATATTTAAAATATAAATGTTATCTTGCTTTATGACATTTCTAAAATATGTTTCTATCTTACCATTAGATACAATATATTCTATCTTTTGTTTAATATACTCATTAAAATAATTACTATTTGTTGCTTTTAAAACATTAACATTTAAGTATTCAAATATATGATCCTTTATTTCATAACAAAGATTATCAATTAAAGCTATATCAAATGTCATATATTAAGTATTTATTTATATAATTTTAATATTCGCTACAATCTAATTTTTCATTATTAGTAATACCATCCCAAGTCAAACCGTTATCTATAGACCAATCACGTTTACCACATTTTCCAACTGTTCCTTGCGAGTAATCATCCAAAGTTAAGGGTGGTATAACACTATTATCATTTGTATTCTTCATACCAAAAGTGTTCTCACATTTATTACCACTCTCATCATAATCCCAATAATCAGGACATTTATTTACAACGGGTGGGTAAATAATATCAGCCTCTTTTCTACCCATGAAGAATATCATAAATATAAAAATTGCAACAAGTAAAATTATAGCAACAAATGTAATTGTTCTTTTAAATGCCATATAAATTAACCAAACATAAAATTATTATTCTATTTAGTGTGTTATAATGAATTAATAATATCTTATATTATAATATATGAATAATGGAAGAGTAAATTTAGATGTGCCTGACATAAAAAATAAATTTGATATGTTCGATAAAATACCTGTTGAAAGTTATACTTTTCATGATGCTATGCGTGGAAATTTCTATGATACTCAATTGTCTGACCTATTTTTTTCAGCAAAAAATATAGATATTGTTCAGAATGGTATTCGTGCTCAAGTATACAAACTTTCTGATAATAAACATATAATAGGAAAACAAAGTCAAGACGACTTAAATACAATAATGAGAAGTATATTTTTATCAAATAGTAAAAATCTACCAAATGATATAACAGGACAATTAGAAACTCTAAACAATAAAGTCATTAAAGAAGTTTCACCTAAACTTCTTGGAGAAGTTATTGGATATATGAATTATAGAAGAGATATTAGTCAAATACCACAACCTCTTGATTATGCAAAATCTACCATGGATAACAGTAAGTCTCTTGAATACAAAAATATATTTTAATTAACTGTATTGAAGATATAATTTTTATTACTCATTTTAATATTCAAGATATGTATATTAAAATGAATAAATCACCAATATTAAAAATAGCACATAGAGGATTTATATCTAGATATCCCGATAACTCTTTACCAGCTTTTAAAGCAGCAATACAAGAAGGATTTGATATGATTGAAATGGACCTTCAATTAACACGTAAAAATGAAATAATATTATTTCATGACCGCCATATGAATGGATATCCTATTGAAAGTTATTCATATGAAGAAATAAAAAGAATCAATTCAAATGTAATACTATTAAAAGATTTCTTCTTCAACTTTCCAAATTATAAAAATATGAAACTTTATTTTGATCTTAAGGGAAAAGAAGAATTAGCTGTTATTCTAAAAAATTATATAGAAGATAACAATATAAATACAAATAATTTATACATAGGAAGTTTTAACATAAATCATTTAACTATCCTTAATAATATAGGTGCAAAACTTGGATTCATCACATGTAGTAAATACACTATACCACAATACTGTAATATTATAAGAAAATTACACTTTTTATCAGTGGATAAAAATATTATTGATAATGATATTGTAAAAATATGCAAAGGTCTTAATAAAAAATTATTTATATTCACTTGTAAAAATGAAATAGATAAACATTATATCAAATTATTTGACGTAGATGGAATCGTATCAAATATTAAACTTTAATATTATTTACCCTTTTTAACAGTTTTTTTAGATTTTTTATCATTCATATCAGATTGTTGTTTTCTTTCTGTTATGTGTTTTCCATATTCAATTAATAATTCATCAAGTTCATGTAACCACATATCTTCAGGCCTTGTCTTTTTTATATGTTCTAATTCCATCTTTTTAGATACATGATCACTATTAATTTTTGAAACATTTTCATCTGAAACACTATCCATAGTCATCTTTAACAAATATTTATAATCTTCATCTCCTTCAATCTTATCATATTTTTTTGTTTCTAACATATTCACTATCACATCACGTTTCTTACGACGAATATCAAGAGTATCTTCTAATACTTCTTTAATATACCTTGCCTTGTTATGTAAGACAATAAGCTCACCTTCTAATATTTTAATAATATGTTTTTTTCTTTTGACATAACCTTCAAGTCTTACATCATAATAATCATCAATAATTTCTTCAACCTTAGAATATTTCTTTAACTTCTCATTTGAATCAAATAAATGCATATTTGTTGTAGATATTGTTGTTGTTAAACGCAACAACTTTTCTAAGCCATTTATACCATTTTCTCCATACGTACTCATTAACTTATATAATTTAGATGAATCACTAAATTGAACTATAATATCAATATTAGTCGTCTTACTCATATCACGATAATCCTTTATAACAGGTGTTATTTTCTTTCCTTTATCACTTCCACCACCTTCAAGAAGACCTTCTAAAAACTGTTTATAATCATCTGTCCATGTTCCAACAGGTAATTCGGTAATATGAACGGTATTATCATCTACCAATTCATAAACACCTTTGACAAGATATTTTGTATCATTTATATTTTCAATAGTTCCTTGAAAACCCTCATAATAAGGTATGAATTTAAGTTCATCAACACTTTTTGCGGTAAGACGTCGTTTGATATAATCAACAATATTTGGCAAATTATATGGTAATATCTCGGTAGAGAACCCGGTTCCAATACCTTTTGACCCATTTATCAATACCATAGGAACAATAGGCATATAATAAATTGGTTCAACAGGAAATCCGTCATCTTCCAAATATTCTAAAATATTATCATCATATTGAGGATATATTTTCCTTGTTATTTTTTGAAGTTGTGTGAAAATATATCTTTCAGATGCCGAATCTTTACCACCTTGAAGACGTGTTCCAAACTGACCATTTGGTCTAAATAAATTTACATTATTTGAACCCACAAAATTCTGTGCCATTCCAACAATAGCACCATTCAAACTTGCTTCACCATGATGATAACCAGAATGTTCTGATACATATCCTGAAAATTGGGCTACTTTTATTTCAGTTGTCAAGTTTTTCTTAAACCCAGAATATAAAATTTTACGCAAACTAATTTTAAGACCGTCCATCATATTTGGTATTGACCTATCACAATCATATTTCGAGAAATGTATCATCTCTTGATCAATAAAGTCACAAAATGTTACATTTGATTGATTCGTATCCAAAAATGTCTTTCTACTATATCCACCTAACCATATCTTCCTATCATCAGCTCGTTTCTTATTAAACACTTTATCAATAGAATTATCGCTAACATCACCTTCATGTTGAAAAGTAACAATCTTTTTATTTTCAAAATACTCTTTAAACTCTACACCTGTACTCGTTCCCAAACCCTTATAATATTTAATCTTCCATCCATTTGTAGAATTATTTGACTTCCATTCTTCATATTCACCATCGTTATAAAATAATAACTCATTTGAACCCTTTTTAGCCTTAAGAATAGGTGTATTCATAAAACCAATAAAACCAGGCACTTTAGATAATGAATTCCACATCGACTGAAACAAATTAATACCAAGACCCTTTATATGACTTCCATCCAAATCCTGGTCTGTCATAAATAATATTTTCCCATAACGGAGATTTTTTTTTACATCTTCATCACTATATTCTTTATTTGCTTCCAAACCAAGAATACGCTTTATCTCTATAACTTCCTTATTTTCAAGAATTTTTTTAGATTGTTCTCCACGAACATTTAACATCTTACCTCGCATAGGATAAACACCAATCGTATTTCGATCATCTGTACTAAGTCCAGAAACAATACCTGCCTTTGCCGAATCACCCTCACAAAATATAATTGTACATTTATTAGACTGTGGTGTTCCAGCCCAATTAGCATCAATTAACTTAGGAATACCACGAACATTACGCGACTTTTTACCATCACTTTTCTTCGCAGCCTTATTATCTTTAACCTGTGTAATAGCACATGCAGATTCCATAACACCCAACTTAGCAATCTTCTCTATAAATTTATCACTAACCACACATGAAGAACCAAATTTAGTAATAGGTGTATTCATATAATCTTTAGTTTGACTATCAAACGCTGGATTAACAATATCACATCTAATAAATATCATCAACTGCTCCTTAATAGCTGTTGAAGTTACTGTAATTTTTTTCTTTTTTTCGATATAAGTAATCAGTTTCTTAGTAATCTGGTTTAAAATATAATCAACATGTTTTCCTCCTTTGCTGGTATAAATACCATTCACAAAGGATACATGCATAAACTCATCAGTTGGACTTAAAGCAACAACATACTCCCATCGCTCATTCGAATGTTCATGAACTCTTGTATCTATTCCATATTTATCTATATACTGTAGAAATGTTTTTACAGGTATAATATTACCATCAAGTTTTACCTTAACTGTTTTATCTGTTATAGCAGCAATATCATACACTCTCTTACGGAGTAACTTAACCATATCATCAGGAAGAATATCGTTCCCATAAAATCTATTATAATCAGGTCTAAATGTAATTTTAGTATAAGGTTTAACAGAAGATTTTGTAATACTTGGCTTACCAATAATATCTAAGTTATTTGAAAAGTTTTGTTTATATTTAAGCTTCCTTACGTGGTCAACCGTTTCTATTTCACCATAACTTGACCAAATAAGAACCAATTTAAATCCAAATCCATTTTTACCACCAACTATTTTCTCCTCATCTTTATTGTAATTTGTTGAGGTTCTTAGATGACCAAATATAAGCTCGGGTATCCAAACATCATATTCAGGATGTTTTTCAACATCAATACCATTTCCATCATTTAACATAGTTATAGTTCCATCTTCTGAAATTGTTATACTAATATTTGTAACTGGAAGTGAATTAGGAATATTATCATTAATGTTTTTTTTCATACGAATAACATGGTCCCTACAATTTACAATACCCTCATCAAATAATTTATAAAGACCAGGAATATAATGAATATCTTTATTAATAATTTTGTCATCGTCAAGAACAAACATCGGTTGTTCAACATTCTCAATAGACCCAATATATGTATCAGGATTATCAAGAATATGTTGTTTGTCAGTTTTTTTCTGGTACTTCTTAGAAAGATCTGTCATTTTGTATGTCTATATTCTCGATAAATTTTTAATTCAATTTTGTTATTATAATATATATCAATAATATGAATAGTAGTTCAGATAATAATTTTCTAATAGAAAAATCATTAGATTCAAAAAATTATGATGATAAATTGGAACAAAATGGATTTTCAAATAGATTTATAAGTATCCTATATAAAGATACTGATTCTTTTAATACAAGAAACAATACCTTCTTTGAATTTGATATACCAAATTATGACAACAGTGATATAGATAGTGAGATTAAACCATCAACAACATATCAAATATATTTATCAGGAACATGGTTTGGTCGTATTCAAGAAGAATATATTGAAATTTTAGATGAATCATTCAATAAAGTACCTATTTATTTTGACAAATCTAAATTAGAAACTTATCAATATTATGCATGGCACAATGAACAGGACCAAGAATCTGAAACAAGCGAACAAATACATATAAAAACATTACCAAGAAAAACTGGTGCGTATTATTGGATTATGGATGGTACTAATAAGTCACCTTTCACAGTAATTCTTGACCATGGAAAAAATTATAAAATACGAGGATATACAAAATACGATGATTCTGATATAAAATATGAATCAAGTAAATATGACATCACTTTTGCTCTTAGAGATTCAAATTCAAACTTTTTTGGACAAGATCCATACCAAAATTTCTTTTTTGAAATAGAGCCACAACCCGAACCAGAACCTGAACCAGAATCTGAACCCGAACCCGAACCTGAACCAGAATCGGAACCCGAACCAGAACCCGAATCCGAACCCGAACCTGAACCCGAACCCGAATCCGAACCCGAACCTGAATCAGAACCCGAACCCGAACCTGAACCCGAATCCGAACCCGAACCTGAACCTGAACCTGAATCTGAACCCGAACCCGAACCAGAGCCGGAATCGGAACCTGAGCCGGAACCTGAACCTGAACCTGAACCTGAACCCGAATCCGAACCAGAACCAGAACCAGAACCCGAACCTGAACCCGAACCTGAACCCGAAATGTATAATCTTGATAATATTGGTGATGTTATAGTACGTTATACACCAGAATCATATAACCATTTTATTGATAAAATTTATGGAATGATAGGTTTGGGATTAAATAGAAGATCGTATAGTAAAATATTTCCAGAAAATATAATTTATGGTGGTAATAAAGATGAAAGACCAGAATTATTTGATAGTGAGTTACCATCGGCTAATTTAAACATTCCTGAATATATACAAATTCGCTATTCATTTACTGTTACAACTCAACGTTATTACTTATATATTGCAGGAACACAATTATCAAGTCAACTACAAACATCATTTGTTATAAAAGATGACAACACTAACGTTTTAAATATTAAAAGTTATCATGATGAAGACGATTCAAGTGATATAAATAGAAAAGAATTTTATGAAGTTGTTAACGAACCTGGAACTCCTGGAACTCGCGTTGTATTAGCACGTGACATAGGAACACCTGGATTTTTCTTTGAAGTTCCGGTTGGTGTTCCAGGAGTAATAAGAAGTCGTCCATTTGTAAATAGAACAATATTAAACGACCCTGAATATAATAATTCACCAGAGAGTGTTGAACAAGTTATATTTCCAACAAATCAAGCAAGTAATGATTCATATGCTGAAAGTCCAAATAAAGACGGTGTAAATCTATATATAGATACATTCGGTATCATTGGACAACAATGTCACATTATTGCAAGAACAATATATAATAGTTCTATTTATGACCCCGACCTTTCTATATATATTGCGGATGAATTTGGTAATCCTGTTTATTATGACCTTAATCAACCCGAACCTCAACCTGAACCTGAACCCGAACCAGAACCAGAACCCGAACCTCAACCTGAACCTGAACCCGAACCTGAACCCGAACCTGAATCTGAACCTGAATCCGAACCTGAACCCGAACCCGAACCGGAACCTGAACCCGAACCGGAACCCGAACCGGAACCTGAACCCGAACCTGAACCTGAACCCGAACCTGAACCTGAACCTGAAATTTATGAAGACCCGCCACCACAAGTAAGATTATCATTATATTGTAGAAAATGTTTAAGAGCAAATGTAGTTCCTGACCAAAATACTAATTCTACACAATCATCAACAAGAGTAAGAAACTCGATTACATTAAGAAATCAAAGAAAAAATATGTTTCAAACAGGAGAACAAATACTTAATCAATTTGGAAGATATTCAGGAAATCCTCATGGAAGTGGAGCACCACCTAAAAACAAATATTAATATTTAGATATTCTATCCAAAATATAAAAATAATATTGTACTAATGTATAATGGCCAGACACGGATTTGGAAATCAGCCTTATTTTGGCAGTCGCGTACAAGTTATGAATGGAAACGCAAAAATGACAACAGGTCGTTTGTCAAAGAAAGACCTTATGTACAACAAACACGGACGTATCGTTTCTAAAAAGAAGTTTGCTTTAGCTAAAAAAACTATCAAGAAAAATCTTTTCGATAAGGGATTCAAACCTAAAAAGGGTAAATTTAGAGCTTTCAAGAAATCTGATTCTACAAAGAAACGCAGAAAATCAAAAAAGTAAATTAATTATAAAAAAAATATATTTAAAATCATAATTGGTAAATATATTTATGACAAGTATATCTAGTACAATTTATAAACATGTTCGTATTTCAATAAAAGAATATCTACAAGGAAATTTCACAGAAAATATTCTAAAAGCATTAGATGAAATATTTTTAAACAAAGAAAACATGATACATATGATAGAGATGGTAGAACGTATAAAATGTTTAGAAATAAATACAAAAACTATAACAGAAAATCGTGTAAAAGATTTATTATTTCATACAAAAGCAGATAATCAAATTAACTGTCAAATAAAAACTCTTGAAGATAAAGTTGATAAACTAATGAATGTTTTATATGAGAAAAAAAATGATGATAGTAAAAATATAGATATAATAATTGAAGATAAATATATAGATAAAGAAGCTAATTTAGAAACACTTAAAAAAGAATTTGGTATTATTAATAGTGAAGAAAATGTAACTGTTACTTGTGAAGAAAACAATACAACTAATAATGATCAAGAAAATACTAAACACATACAAGATTTAGTTCAGTGTGAGTTATGTGATAAAGAATTTGATATAGAAAAAGAAGATATGGTTGAACTATCACGTGAAAACACAGAAAATATTGATGAAGAATTTATTATGTGTAATGATTGTTTTCAAAATAATAAGGATACACTAAAAGAACAAGGATGGGAAGGTGATGCTTATTGTGTAGAAGATAATGAAGAAGAGGAAGACGTAATAAAAGAAGAAAAAAGTAAAGAAGTTGATGTAAAACCATCTGTATATTTCGAGAAAACATTCACAAAAGATAAAAATGGTGAATGGATTGAAAAGAAAAAACAAGAGGAAGTAAAAGAGAATGTTGTGGAACAAGAAGAGGTACAGGAGAATAAAGAGGAAGAGGAAGTTGAAGAGGAAGAAGTTGAAGAGGAAGAAGTTGAAGAGGAAGAAGTTGAAGAGGAAGAAGTTGAAGAGGAAGTTGAAGAGGAAGTTGAAGAGGAAGAGGAAGTTGAAGAGGAAGAGGAAGAGGAAGAGGAAGAGGAAGAGGAAGAGGAAGAGGAAGAGGAAGAGGAAGAGGAAGAGGAAGA
>VMHT01083181.1_pt1 | contig 43840 bp, 69 predicted proteins | sample 4693611 | NCBI WGS metagenome assembly VMHT01 (sample SAMN12280063, study PRJNA550983) | marine metagenome | isolation source: seawater sampled from same location over 5 years 0.02-0.2 micron viral filtrate | place: USA: collected off the coast of southern California halfway between the port... ...
ACACGACAACCGGCACCAACAACACATTTGTCGGTCATAATGCGGGTCTTTCTATTAGCACCGGCTCCAAGAATGTGGTTTTAGGCAGTTATGGCGGCAACAGCGGTGGCCTAGACATACGCACATCCAGCAACAACATCGTGCTGTCAGATGGCGATGGTACTGTCGCTTTTTACCGAAATGGCGCAAATGGTAATGTTTCACTGGGTAATGGTGCTACAGGCGGTGTTAGGCGCATCACATTTCAATCTGATGAAGTATCACAAACAGGTGGTAGCAGTGCGCTTTACTATAATATATCTGACAACTCTGGTAGTAACGGCGGTTCAAAGCAATTTCTAATAAGAGGGTTAGACAGTAACGGTGCAGCACAAGTTAATCTATCTACAATATCCCTTGTAGCCAATACTGTTGCTTGTAGCGGTGCGCTTACAAAAGCATCTGGTTCTTTCAGGATTCCTCACCCGCTAGAAGCCAAAGAAGACACGCACGACCTTGTCCACTCCTTTGTGGAAGCACCACAAGCCGATAATATTTACAGAGGCAAAGTAACATTGGTTGCTGGGTCTGCCACTGTGAATATTGACACTGTTGCTGGGATGACGGACGGGACATTTGCTGCATTGAACAGGGAAGTCCAGTGCTTCACTTCAAATGAAACAGGCTGGACAGCGGTTCGTGGTTCAGTTTCTGGCAACACTTTGACCATTACGGCGCAAGACAATACTTGCACCGACACTATCTCTTGGCTCGTTATAGGCGAGAGAAAAGATGCCCATATGTATGGGACAGATTGGACTGATGACGACGGAAAAGTCATTGTTGAACCTCTAAAGAAAGCACCGCTTGAAGGTGCATTGCCAGAAGGAGACTAAAATGGACGAAATTACTAGCGAACAAATCACACAGAACTACTCAGCGATGGGTCACAGCGTTGACCTCATCAATGCCATCATTGCTGGCGATGCAATGGCTGATGACGACGCAGCAGACAGGCAAGACTGTGTTGACCGCAACGTCGAGCATCTGGAACTGATGGTCACAAAGGACTACTGGACCGGCGAAGACATGACAGCGGTCAATGCTGCCATCACGGCGGGTAACGGCTACACCGCATCGTAATGAAGCTGGCGATGGAACCCGTACTCAAAACCCAGATGGAACTAGAGGCGCACGAGAAAGAGTGTGCCATCCGGTACGCCGCTGTGCAGGAAAAGCTAGACAGCTTGGATAAACGCATGTGGCGGCTTGAGGCGATGATTATGGGTAGCACCGTGCTGGTGGTAGCAATGGTGGTATCAGTATTTATGGGACTTAACTAATGGCTGTATTCAAGGCATTCAAACCAGAAGCGATGAACAAAATCGCCAAAGCTATGGGCTACAGTGGCGACATGGGGCAGTTCCAGAGTTTCATTGAACAAGACCCAATGCGTCAACAGCAGATGCAACGGTACACTAACGCTGCCATGCAGATGGCAAAGGGTGGTGTGGTGAAGATGCAGACGGGTGGCATGTTGCCACAGGGAATATCCATCGGCCCCGGTCTTAATTCACCGGGATATTCAACATTTCCCGAAAGTTTTGACAAGCCTAAAAAAGGCGGGGGCCAATATAGCCCACAAAATGCACCCGGCTATCAAGATTTTTTACAGTCTGATATCTACAAACAAAGGGTCATGGGCGGCGGTGACGGTTTGTTAGGAGTTGCTGCACCTGCTGTCCTTGACCCGGTACAAGTAGGTGGGCAAACATATAACTTTGCAAATCCTGTAATAGGCGGTGCGTACCGTGAGTACATGGCGAGTCGTGGTCCTGCACCAGAGGTGGGGCCAACGCCATCCCTACCGGGTGGACCGGGTACAGGGCCGCTCATACCAGAGCCAAACATACCACCTGCTGCACAAACAACAGCACCCCCAACAATTAATGAAGCATCTATGCAGCGCATGTATCAGCCCGGTCTGCCTGTTGGCGGTGTAGTGCAAGCTGCGCCTACAGTCAGTGAGGCAGGTCAGTATGTAACCCCACAGGTTGGAACACTAACAGGCAGCGTAGCTGTGCCGACAGCTATGGCTGGTGTAGCACAGGCTTCTGCTGTGCAGGAAAAAGCTGCGTCTACAATAGAAGCCGCTCAAGCGGCACCAGCGGTGGGTGCAGCACTTGAAGCTACACAGGCAGCGCAGGGTACTGTAGACCCACGTGCGCAGGTCACAGCGGCCCAGCAAACGGCATCCAGTGTAGGCAATCTACAGGCTGCACAGGGTAATGCTATTCTCATTGACAATCCTGTGCAAAGACAGATTCAGGACGGTGAACTTATCTCCGGCGCTGCTGCAGATGCGCAGACTGCCGCTAACTTCACAGAACAGATACAAGTCGCAGAAGCAACACCTAGCACACAAGCTACCGTGCAAGGACAGCTTGCTTCACTTACTGCTAATTTTGATGCCGCTAATCCTCCAGCATGGGCTGCAGGTGCTATGCGTAATGCTACAGCAGCAATGGCTGCGCGTGGTCTTGGTGCATCTAGCCTTGCAGGTCAAGCCATTGTACAAGCCACACTAGAAGCTGCCCTTCCTATTGCTCAAGCTGATGCTGCTACACGCGCACAGTTTGAATCACAGAACCTTTCTAATCGTCAACAACGTGCTATGCTATCTGCACAACAACGCGCACAGTTTATCGGCCAAGAGTTTGACCAAGAGTTTCAAGCCCGTGTCCAGAATGCTGCTAAAATTAGCGATGTAGCTAATATGAACTTTACAGCAGAGCAACAAGTGCAGCTTGAGAATAGCCGCCTTGCTAACACAATGAACCTAAACAACCTGTCCAACCGTCAGGCTATGGTTATTGCAGAGGCTAGTGCGCTGGCCAACATGGACTTGTCCAACCTCAATAACAGGCAGCAAGCTGCTGTACAAAATGCACAGTCTTTCTTGAACATGGATATGACTAACCTGTCTAGCCAACAACAGACAGAGATGTTTAAGGCACAACAGCGTGTTCAAAGCCTGTTTACTGACCAAGCTGCAAATAATGCTGCACGTCAGTTCAATGCAAGTTCTCAGAATCAGGTTGACCAGTTCTTTGCGGGTCTTGCCAATCAAACACAACAGTTCAACGCTTCGCAGGTCAATGCACAGGAGCAGTTCAATGCAGGTCAACGTAACACACTTGAGCGTTTCAATGCTGAACTGAACAACCAGCGTGACCAGTTCAACGCGCAGAACCAGCTTGTGATTGCGCAGAGCAATGCGCAGTGGCGTCGTGAGATTGCCACCGCAGATACTGCAGCGGTTAACCGTGCTAACGAACTTAACGCTAATGCAATTCTTGATATTAGCAAGACTGCCTATGACAACCTCTGGAATTACTATGCAGATACTATGGAGTGGGCATGGACTTCTGCCGAAAACGAAATGAACCGTATTGCAGATATGGCTATCGCTACTCTTAATGCAGATGAACGTGCTAAAATCGCAGAAGAGCAAAGTAATACTGCCGCCGGAACTGCTCTTGGTAGCCTTGTAGGAACACTTGGCAGTGCGTTTATCGGCGCTAAATTTGGGTGATAATAAACATGTTTAATAATCCAGCCAGACAACTTTATCTTAATATGGACATTGATAAATTGCAGGAAGAGAAAGAAGTGCCTACCTCTGGTCTTCTTGCTCCCCGTAAAAATATGTCTAATATGAGTGACGATACGGTAAAGCAGCCAGCCTTTCGTGTCGCGCAACATATGAAAACGCTTCGCAAGCAACGAGAGATGTTGAAAAATGGCGATTGAGCAACCCACACCATTGTTTGATGCACCCATATCGGGCATGTCTTTGACGCATGAGTTGGGGGCAAGGCCGTGGCAATCTCCGTCACAGTTTAATACCGTGGACGAAGCCATAGACTTTTATATGGACCGTATGGCTACCGAAGAATATATGGAACAAGCCGTCGAGGTTATGAAAATGGGTGTTCCCGTAACAACCATTGCTAACTCTATGCAGATGGCCAGCGTTATGGAAGGCAAACACAACATTGATGTCGGTATGCTAGTCATTCCACTCATCATGGAAATGTTGATGTTGATTGCAGAAAACGCAGATATTGAATATGATGATGGCCTGTCTGATGATGTGGATACAGAGCAGACAAGCGACTCACGGTTAGATGAAGTTCGTCGTGAGATGAAAGAACGCATTGAAGAAGTAGAAGAGAAAGAACCAGAGACAGAAGAGGCAGACGAAGAGCCTAAAGGTCTGATGGCACGGAGAGCATAATGGGTTTTCTTAGTGGTCTTGTAGCAGGTGCGGCAACTAGCGTTGATGCGCAGCTTAAAAAAGATATTGAACGTAGTCAAGAACGTGCTGAAGGAATGGCTCAGTATCGTATCACCCGCCGTCGTGCTGAAATAGAGCGGCAAGAAAAAGAAAAGCGTGACCTAAGAGATACCCTTGGTAATCTGGCTAGTCTTGTCGATGGCGATGTTGATAAGGCCGCGCAACTTTACAAAGCTGGTGGTGGCAATCTTTCTGGCGCACAGTCTTTGTATCAAGAACTCTTGAAAAACAAACAATCTGGCGTTGATGTTAAGACTGCGATTACCTTTGCTGATGAGATTGCAGAGCCGGGTACATACGAAGATTACATTAGTAAGTTTGTTACTCCAATTACCACAATGCCATCTAAAGAGGGCGAAGTAAAAGCTACTGGTTTGTACGGTGCATTGTTTAATAAAGACTTTGGTAAAGAGGTTGATGCTCAAGTAGAAGAGGCTGCGCCAATCTCTGCGCAACGTGCCAGTGCTGTTGATGTACAGATGGCTACCATCGACCGGTCTGGCTTCCTTGCAGCTAAAGAAGCTGCTCGTGAAGAGACACGCTTTGTGCGTGAGGGCAAAAAGTTCACAATGGATATGAAGTCTGCGCAAGCGCGGCTTGATGATGCAGATAGAAACTATGAACTTGCTCTTGAAAAGTTTAATGCAGACCAAGAAAACAACGAACTGAAGCTGGCACTAGACTTTGCTAGAGATGCACGTGACGCTAGGCGTTTGGACTTGGCCGTTGCAAAGGCAGAAGATGAAGCAGAAGACCGTCTGCTAACTCGTGACCTTAGTAAACTTAACATTGAGGAGAAGCGGCTAGAGATTGCAAAACTGCGAGACGCACCGGAGTTTGCTACCTTTGAGGCTATGCTTGTAAGTGCGGACCAGAAACTTGCAAAAGCTATGTCCCGTCCTCCAGAAATGCAGGATGCAAATGAAATTGAAATACTTGAGCGTCAGCGTGTACACGCCATTAAAGGGCTGTCAGCCATTGCACAAGCAAAAGATACGGACACGGGAGCAACTACATCTACGTTCTCTAAACAATCCGTTGATAGCATCATCAATTCTGAAATCAAGCGTATGCTAGAGCCTGTCGGTCTTATACAGGACATCGAAGGTCAAATTGAATACGCTATTGAAGGTAATGAAGTGCAGTATTATGACCGCATGTTTATGGCTTTGGACAACGTAGAGCAAAGAACAGCCGGTATTAATGATACGCAAATGGATAACACCATTGAGGCTCAAAGAAATCAGCTAAAGGCTGACCTAAACAATTACAAGCGACAGAGATTGTCGGCAAATGATAACCAAGCTGATGTAATTGAAACTCAACCAATAGTCAACCCAGCAACAGGCAATGCTTTTGGCAGTGTGCTTGAGAGTATCTTGCACAAAGCATATAAAGACCGTGCCTATGAAACGGGGCAGATTATTGAGTACGAAGAGAATGGTGTTAAGAAACACCTCATCTGGACAGGAAACGACATCTACTAATGGACGCTTTAGAAAGGGCTAAGAAAAGGCTTCTTGATGAGTCTCAGGTTGCTTCTGGTCCTTCTCAAGCACTAGGACCAGATGCCCCTCCTGACGATGACCGCATGGCACAGGCTCGTGCTAGGCTTGAGCAAGAACCCCCCACAAACGCCCTCCAAACAAGATTAGACGCTGTTCCTGCAGAAGACACTGTAAGTCTTCCGGCAGATGAAGCAGCTATTACTGATGTTCCTGAAGCCGTTGAAGAGCAGCCTGCTGAACCTTTCAGTCAAGAAGAACTGTTTTACTACTATAAAGATTCCCAGCCAGATTTGTTTACGGAAGATGGTACAATAGCCGACTTTGATAAGGCAGAAGAACTGGGTATCCTAACTAAACTTTCTCTGGTGCCAGAAGACAGACCCGAAGAAAGAATAGCTAGACACGTAAGTACGACTTCTACAACTGGACCATATAAATACGTCTATAACGACCCGCGAGATGCTAGGGACATCGTAGCAAACAATATAGAGTCAGATAGACGTGCTAGTCTGTCAAGGACAGAACTGTCTGCAGAAAAACGTGCAGAAGAAGATGCTATTTTAGCAGACCAAGCCGCTGAAGCCGGTTTGAGTGAAGAAGATTATGTAGAGCAAGAACTCATACCAGAGTTTATTAAGAATAACGAAAAAGATAGTCCATACCTTACCGGGTTCTTTAAGTTTATGAACGAGTACGGTCTTGGTAGCGAGACTATGACTACTTTGAATGGCCTTGGCACAGGTATAGGGTATATAGGAGACAGTTTCCAAGACGGCGTACAGGCTATGGCAGAGGGGTTACAAAATACTAACCCAAAGTTGTACGACACAATGACTACTGCTATTACCGGGGGCAAACAAGACCCCAAGACGTTTGCAGAAGGTGCGGGTAGAGAAGCCATGAACTTCATCACCTTCACTGAAAGCATTCCTATGCTTGGTATTGTTGGTAAAGCTGGTGACATAGGGACGGGTGCTGCAAAGGCAAGCACTAAAATACAGCGTCAGTCCATGCAAGCTGCTGACGACCTTCGTTCAGCGATTAAAGAACATGCAGGGGCAACAGACAAAGCCGCTGAAGTAGCTGCAAGCAAGAAGATTGTGGCTGCTAAAGAGAGGTTGAGTGCCTCTGTAGCCAAAGAAATAGATGAGACAGACGCACTAAAAGCAAAAGCCAAAGAGAAGGCAGTAAAGGCTGCTGATAAAGCATGGAACCGGCGTCTAAACATCAGCAAGGCAAAGGGTGCCACAGCAGAAGAAGCTGCCAAGAGAGCAGACGAAGCAGCACGTGTAGCGGAAGCTAATCAGGATGTTGCCGAAGACCTGATTATTCTGTTTGAAGCAGAGACAGGCAAAACAATATCTCGCACAGGTGCTGACGGGCGTCTGAAGATTGACTTTGACAAGGCTAGACAGGCTGGCGTAGAGACAGCAGAAGACGTGGCGGAAGCGCAGCGTGGTACAGTAAGAGAGTTTCTTACGGGAGACGCTAGTGTGCAATTACACGGGCTGTCAGAACTGGCCGGTCAGGGAGAGAAGATTACGCAACCTCTCCTGAAACCAGAGAAGTTTGATGGCCTCGTAGCCATAGTATCTGATTTGAAGAAGCGCAATCCAGACGCATTCAAAAAGAAGATACATAAGGAAGGACCACGTAAAGGCAAAGAATATACCACTATTGACCACCTGTTTGAACTAACAGTTAATGAAGAGTTGCTGAAGAGCGACGAACTCATTGACATGTTGAACAAGTATGGGCTGTCTTTTGAAGACTATGTGTTGACTGTCGTAGGTTCTGGTTCTGAAGCAGGTAAGATACTTAACAAGCTATCTCAAATCAAGCGTCTTCGCCCAGCAAATGAGATGATTGCTATGCAGGAGAAAGCCACTGTCAACGCGCAGGGCGTAATCCGTAAGGGCGTGATGCGGATGGAGAACATTCGCCGGGGTGGCCTCGTTTCACAGGTAGCCACTGCTGCTCGTAACTTGCAGTCTGGTGGCATTCGTGCGCCGCTTGAGGGGCTTGGTAACGTGATGGATACTGCCCTGTATAATGCATCAGAAAAGGGTGGCATTAGGGGTGTAGCGGCTGGCGCTAAATCCATGCTAAGTTTGAACAACTGGCGCGATAGCTTCCGTCATATGAAATACATGTTTGACCCTAACGTAGTGTCTGATACACGTCAGTACGTGGACTTCATCTTGGATAGACCTGAACTGGCAGGGCAGTTTGACCTGATGTTCAACAACATCAACGAGATTCAACGACTAACAGGTAGGGGTGAGGCAACCACGACTCTTGGTAAAGGTGCAGATGCCGTTGCTACAGCCCTTGAGGACGCCGTAGACGTGCTGAACACACCCAACAGGTGGCAAGAGCATCTCATTCGTAGGGGTGCCTTTCTTGGGGAACTGGAAAGGCTCGTAAAGAGAGAGTACGGTATTGACTTAATCGCCGCCATTAACGATGGTAAGATACGTGACCTGCTAAATGATGCTGGGACCATGCGTCCGAAAGACGCACGTTCCTTTATGAGTATCGTAGAGGACGCCACCCAAAAAGCCCTCGACGTTACATACGCAAAGCAGCCAGACGTGCCTGTGTTCAGGTCAACATCACAGTTCATTGTACGTAATGGTCTGACTGTTGTTCTCCCATTCCCAAGGTTTATGTTCAATAGCATGGAACTGATGGGCCAGTATATGGGAGGAGCATCAATACCTCTCGCCCGTAAGATGGCTAGTGTCGTGACAATGGGCCGGGTAGGTGCAGGTAAGCTAACAGCCAAAGATAGGCAAAGAATCTCTAGGAATATCGTGGGTTCCGGCACCGTACCATTTCTCTTAAAGGATGACCCCGAAGAGAAGAAGGAAGATAAGGGTGCTATAGACTATGCAGCAGACTTCCTGTTAGGAATGTCCGTTGTCGGTGCTGCGTATCAGTACAGGACATCTGACGAAGCCCCGTCTGACTATAAACTCTTGAAAACGGGCGATGATACCGTCATGGATACTACACCGCAGTATCCCATGCGGCAGTTTATGTATCTTGGAGAGGCTGTTCGTCGTATAAATAACGGCACCTTCAGTGATTTCTTCAAGGCAAAGGAATTTACAGAGACGTTTCTTGGCACCAATATTCGTGAAGGCGTAGGTCAAAGTATCATACAAGAAGTAGCTGACTTGGCGTCTGGTGTAGACTTGACTGATGAGGAGCAGGCTGGACGTATTCTTGGAAGAACTCTGGGTAATTATCTGTCCACTTGGGCTGTACCATTTGCGCAGATTATTGAGGCAGAGCGGGTAGAGGGTGTGCGTGGACTAGAGTATAAGGACGCCGCAGAAGACCCAACGCTTGACTTTCAGTCCACTTTCATGCGTGAACTGTCTCGTCCGTTTGCAAGGTTCAAGTCTCCTGATGAAGAGGCTGCTCTTCCCAAGCGTGAGTTCTTGTTCGCGGAAGACAAGCAAAGGGTGGCACCACTGTTCCGTGTGCTTGGTGGTATCAATCTCGCCACCATTGATGACGAGTACGGCGAGTATATCAGTTCGTTTGGATATACCGACTATGAAATAGGTAGCCGGTCAAAGGTGCCAAGCATACGTAGGTTTGAGAACAGCGTCGTGCGAGATGCGCTTCCGGGTATTGTAGAAGGCGCGAAAAGATACGAACAATCTTTACGTAGACAATATCAGGATGCCAGCGATGCTGTAAAGGAAGAGTTCACTGAAGAGAAGTATGTCTCTAGCAGAATGCGTATGTTCATCAAGAAGAAAGTGAAGCGTGTTAGAGATAAGATATCGAAGGGTAAGGTTCTCACGGCAGATGCGCCTGTATATGCAGAGGCCATGCTAAAGTATAGGCGACTGTCCAAAGAAACAAGAACAGCCGCCTCTGTAAAGTTTGTTGAGAAGTATGGCCGTGAACCTGATGGTGTTGATGAGAAGGATATCAACAGGCTTCTTCTCATAGGAAAAGCATACGATAGAGCAATGCGATAGAAAAGGGGGCTTAATTGCCCCCTCTTTTACATGTACTCTAATATTCCCACCGCAAGTATGGCAGCGGAGATAGCATTCAGCACGATGATTGACCTGTCGTGCCACATGAATCCTACCCATGCCCACAATCCCATTCCAATGATACCGAATATCATATCCATGAGATGTGAGTAGTCCGCTGCTCGTATCACGATTGCTGCTAGTATAAAGAAGCTGGCAGTCCACTTGACGTACCACGTGACATCCTTATATGGCGTTACCTTATTGACTGTCTTCACGTCAGAACCTGCCTAGCCATCGTGCTATGTGCGATACAAACGGTAACAAAGTAGCTGCCATAAACAAGTTCACACCTGTGTGCGCCATTGCAATACGCAACGTATCTCCTTTAGGCATACCGTCTGACACAAACAAACCTGCCAGCCAGATTGTTCCTGTTGTGCCTATGTTTGCTCCTAACACTGCGGCAATGGCTGCGGGTAAAGGCAAGGCACCAGAGGCAACCAGTGCAATGATGGCTGTAGTAGACAGGCTGGACGACTGCCACAGCAGTGTCATTATGATGCCACCTGCAAACATATACAAGGGGTTGCCCAAGAACCATGAAAGATGTTCTATGTTGCCCATAGATTTCATGCCACCAGAGAATGTCTTTAAGCCTATGTAGAATATAACTAAGCCTACTATGGCTGTTATCACAGGGTTTCCTAAGTCCATCTTACTGACTCTCTTCCATAGTTTCTTTCCCTTCATCACCTGTTATCGCCTGACCCACTGATTTTCCCACGCTTGTGTCTGTCTGCGAGTTTTTCAAGGTTCTTCTCCATGATGTGTCCAAGATTCATCTCTAGTTCTTCAGCCAGTACAGCACAGTACCACAGCACGTCACCAATCTCGTATCCAATTTCAATACGCTTGGCAAGGTACTCGTTTTTAGTTGCACCATCGCGAATGAACTTCTTTACTTTGTTTGCAATCTCACCTGCCTCACCGGTTAGGCCAAGAGTAAGATACTCTGTGGCCCGGTTCTTTGGGAAGATTGCTGTCTCACATGCTTTCTCTTGATACAGAGATGCCGTAATGCTACTCAATTGTCTCTCCTTCATCCACTGTTTAGCCTCTAGTTCCAAGTCCATTTAGTTTCTCCAAGTTCTTAAAGTACGCAGCCTCCCATCCACGTTGCCACTCCCGATAAGGAGTGGTATTTTTCTTCATGGGGTTTGCTACCTGACGATAGCGAGTGCCAAAACGAGGGCTACGAAACTCTTCTGCTCTGCCAAAAGCTTTGAAGCCAGCAGCAAAGTTATCAGCTAGGCTCTTGTTCATTTGCTTTCTCCTTGAAGGCTTTGATTACATCGGAAGAGAACAGCTTCTGTAGGTTTAGCAGGTACAGGCGAGACGCTTTGTTGTCACCACCCGACACACTCTTCTTGTAATCTAAGTTGTCGATGATGCGCTTGAGTGAGTTCGTGTCGAATACCAGTGTGGCAAACACTTCATCACCAATACACAGGTTGTGGAACCAGTAGTCAGACTCCGTAGCTGCGATGCCGCTGGGCTTGCCGTAGGACTCGTACTCAATGGCAATGTTGCCTGTACGCATCCACATATCACGCTCTGACTTGACTTCAATCTTCTTGTCTTGAAGCATGTCAGCTACCATCTGCTCACGTACCTTTCCATACGATAGGTCAATGTCGAACTTCTTGCGGTCTTTAGTTGCCGGTTCCATGTTCTGCATCTTACTCTCCTTCAGGCCAGTTATTGAGAATTGCTAGTCGGTCTTCGTGGACAGCCATCTTGTCCATCTCTCCTTGAATGGCTTCCATGATATCAGAATGCTCACCGATACCTGCAGGGTTCTTGAAGTATGCCTCAATATTCATCATGTGTAAATGAACATTTGCTTGGGCATGGTTCTTCAAGACATTAATCATCTTTTCCTTCATTCTCTTTCTCCTTTTCTCTCATCTTCATCCACTCTTCGTACTGCGGGTGATGGCGGGGAGGATTATATTGCACCCATCCCTCACCACGTTTCCATGCTAAACTACTCTGCTTCTTTTGTCGAGTCTTTTTTTCCATGTAGATACCTTGGCGGCTCCTTGAAGTTAACAAATCTGCTGAGTAATCTAGCTAGTATTTCAGCTATCTTATCCATTATGCTGCCGCAATGTCAACTATTTCGCAAACACCTGCCGTACAGGCCAACTCTCGTCCGCCTGATGTAGTGTCTTCCTTCTCGTACTCACGAAGCAAGTCCCAATTTACTTTCTTGGGCATCTGTTCCAGCATTGCTCCATACTCTTCAACGGTGCAGTCCTGATACGGTGCTTGCTTATAGGTATGCTCACTGAATGGCAGGAAGCTGATGCCTGACACTTCATCGAAGTGGTCATACACCCAAGAGCCTACCTCCATCCACTCGTCTTCTTTCACAGAGATGGTGACGGACGGCTTGTGTTCACACCAGTGACGCTGGTACATAAGCCACAGTTCAAGCTGTTCAATGGCCGACATATCAAACCGGGTGACTGCACCATGTGGTGACTTCATTGGGAAGCTGAACACTGTAGTGCTATCTGGCTTCATCACATCCGGCTCTGCAGGGATACCTTCAGAGACAAGGAACTGCGTGATAGGGTCTTTGTTGTCGCCACGTACCGTGCGAATGTAGTATGGGTTGTGACGAGCATGGATGCCAGAGGCACTGTCTACAAGCTGTGAGACTGTGCCTGACGGCTTCACACAGGTGATGGCTGCTGACTGTGGGACACCAAGCTGTTCCGCCATAGCGGCGTTAGTAACAATAGCTTGCTCCTTCAGTGCGTTCAGCGTAGCACCAATGTTCATGCCAAGGTGGGCTGATTTACCAGACATCATGGCGTTGTCCATAATACCTGTCAGTGATACACCCAGCAGCCGTTCCTCTTCTGTGTTCTTCTTCCACACATTGCGCAGATACTTGAAGTTAGTCAATGTGGATTGGAACGTGCCAAGGATGGTAGCCAAACGAACTTTTTCAGTTAGTGTCTGTTGTGTGTCAGACGACCGGACAACAACCTCAGACAGATTACAGAACTGATATGGACGCAAGATGATTTCACTACATGGGTTGCATCCAAAGTCTTGTTCTGCATCGCGGCGTCCGTTGAGTGACGCTTGCTTCTGCGCTGCCTGACGGTTGAAGATACCACGCTCACCAGACTTGCTCTCGTACAGGGACACCCACTCACGCATGAATGTACCCATCTCTGGCTTACCTTTGTAGGCAACGCTGTTGTTCGCAAGCGCACGTTGCCCCTCGTTTTCCCACCATTGACCTGACTTGGCATGACGCATCTGGTCATCGTTCAGGTTGGACAGGCTGATAAGTGCGCTGCGGCGTACACCGCCGACAACAACCACCTCACCAATCTTGCACATCAGGTCGTGGCATTCGATAGGAAACAGCCTACGGCCTGACGCTTTCTTGAACATCTCCACAGTAAACTGGAAGAGTTCCTCCAGTGGGGCTGGGCCACTCGCACGACCACCGAAAGTCTTGAGACGTGCGCCAGCAGGACGAACCTCTGACGTGTCCCATTGTGGTACTTGCCCTGCGTACAGTAGCGAGATGAGTTCCCGCAGGGATTTGGCCCAGCCCGGACGTGAGTCGCCAACCTTGATGACAGTATCTGTGTCATGCATGTCTTCGTTGACGACAGGCAGCTTCTCTGTGTGGTGACGCTCGACAGAGAAGCCTACACCAGTGCCGCACATGAGGATATACATTGTCTCGTCAAAGGCACGAGGACTATCCACAGGAACGTAGGAGCAGTTGTAACCACCCACATGGCAACGGTCCAATGCGGGTCCAGCGGTCATCAATGCTCTCATGCTTGGCATGATGTCTTGGTTAAGCACAGCAACCTCAAGTTCACCGCGCAGGTCATCCGGCATGGTGTAGTTATGCTTCTCCTCAAGGTGCTTGCTCATGTAATCAAAGTATCGCTCGACTGTTTCCATCCAAGTCTCACGACGCTGTTCATCTTCCTTCCACCGGGCGTACCGGGAAAGTGCGATAAAGTTCTGGTAGTCTGTAGGTAGATAATTGTTCATTGCGTCACTCCGTTAGCGTCTTAATATGTCGTATGTCGGCACCGTCTACATCGTAGAAGTATTCGCGGATACCATCCTCAATCTCCGTGCCGACATCCTCGTCGGCAGGGATTGGGTATTCATCTGGGTCGATATCTATCGTGATGAAGACTTTAACTTTCATCGTAGCATCCCTCGACCTCCTCAATCAGCTTGGCTAGATACCACTGCGCTTTCTTGAGGTCTTCTGTACCATTCTTGTAGCGATAACGCCACAGGTACTTCATAATGTTGCCCTGAAGGTAATGCTCATACCCATCACCAGTAGCAGCGGCAATGGCATCAATACATTCAATGCCTGTCTTGTTATAGTGCGGGGGACTGTTGACCATATCAACATTCCCATATGCTTCTTTACCAGCCTGCTCTAGTTCAGCAGCTTTCTTCCTCATAAACACTTCGTGTCGCATCATGCACTCCCTTTCGTCTTGCTAGAGAAGTCTAGTCGTATCACGTTACCATCCTCTTGGGTGATAGTGATTTGCTCATCGTCTTCTTCTAACACATCCTCTGGTTCGTTGTCAACAACTTCCATCACATATGTGTGTACCATGTTGCGTATTGCTTCGTCATGCTCCATGATAGGTACGGTGGAACACATCATCTTACAGAAGTGCATGAGTTGTCCGTAGCTTTCGTCATTCAGTGTGTTGTCGGGAGAGGAGATAATTGAGATATCAATCTCACCTGTCCACTCTTCGCCTCTTGTAAATGGTCTTACACGGATGACGAAATCGTCGCCGTCGATTGAATCATGTGACATAGTTATCTCCTCTTCACTTTGGTTCCACTAAACTTGATGAACTTGGGGTGTTTGTTCTTGCCCTTCTCTTTCAGCCAATCCTCTGGTATGATGCGGTCATAGTATCTGAACTGATACTTGATGCACCACTCAGCGTAGGTAGACTTGGCACCCTTACGTAGCTTTCGTCTGCTGTTCTCAAACACAAACCGTATATCTAACTTAGGATGCTGCCTCTTGATTGCAAGATGCTTGCGCCTGTCAGCGGCAGTGAACATGCCCTTCGTCTCAATGATGATGCCGTTGTGCAGCACGAAGTCTGGAGTATAGGTGCGGTAGGCAAGGTCTTCCCATTCAATCTTGTACTGTTCATACTCATACTTGACTTTCAGTTCGTCAAGATAAAGGGATACCTTGTGTTCCAGACCACTCCTATATCCATACTTCCGTGCTGCACGGAATTGCTTTGCGTTAGGCATTACATAGCCCTGCCTTCAAAGAAGTCCTTGTCTGTCTTATACTCATCTGCAAGAGAGACATACGCCACCGTTTTTGGCTGCTTCGCCTGTGACGCCACAGCAGGACGTTCCTGCAGTCCCGGCCAGCAAGAGAACTTGTACCGGCAGAAACCACACTCAGTGCCAAGTATAGTATTACCTGTAGGCTTACCACGGAATGTCTCAGGCACTGCCTCAAAGCAACGCTCAAACCTGTTCTCTTCCATAGTATCGGCTGTGTCTTTAATCTTACCAACTTCTGCATCAACGTCAATGCCTGTAGCCGGTACATATTTGAAGTCGCCGTTTGCCTTGTTGACTACCCACCATCCACCAGCACGTTTGCCTGATGCTTTGGCGTAACCAGCAAGCTGTGCTACATACCCGAAAGCATCACCCTGTCTAAGAGTGTCAAAGGATTCAAACTTGTTAGTGTACGACCAATTAGATGCTGACTTAATATCATCAACAGCACCGTCAATAACAATATCGTAGGTGCCAGTGATGGATGTATCGTCATCAAGCTGCAGAGTAACCTTTTTATCGTCTTCATACTGTACTCCTGCTTCTTTGAGAAGACCCTTGAAGACTGCCTCTACGATATCTCCAAGCATCATGTTCATTACGAATGTTGTTGGAAAGGGTAACGCTTTCTCCGGTTCGTTCTTTTCAAACCAAAGCTGACAAGTTGGTCTACCCACGTTTGACATACGCAGACCAAACTTATCTCGCTTGTTACCCCCACCAAACTGGCGCGCAAGAGCACCCATGACATCAAGACCTACTTGCTTAATGGTATCCTCACTCATCGTGGACTTACCACTAGCAGCATTCTCCATGTATTGATGCAACGCCAGTTCAGCAGGGTGATTCATTACGCTACCTCTTCTACTTCGATATCAACGATACCGTCTACAATAGCCTCATCATCTTCGTCGTCGTGCGAGTTAGCTTTCTCTGCCCATGCATTGATGATGTACTCGTTGTAGTTGTTAACCCACTGCATGAAGTCACCAAACATGCCCTGTTCCTTATCGGTCAGTTCAAGTGTTTTGGTAACATCCAGAGATACCACAGGCAGATAGAACACTGCACCAGTAGGAATCTTACGCTCCTCTGTGTTCGCAGTAATCTGGTGCTGCACGGGCAGTCGCTTCATCTTGGCAAGCTGGGTAAATGCACCGCCTACATTCTTGAAGGCGTCACGATTATCGACTTCCCAGATAAAGGCGGTCTCGTCTACTTCCACAGGATTGCCAGAAGCATCAGTTGCTTTGACCAGTTCAACGGTACCAAGCACCACGCGAACACGCTTAATCTGCTTGATTAGTTCCTGCGTCTTCTCAGGCAGGGACTTGAAGTCTTGGATATAGCCAGCAGGCTTGCCACAGTTGAAGCCGCCGTCATTATCTTTCAGGTCAACATTCAGGTTGTCCGCCATGACAGTCTTCACATAGCGGTTAGGGCTGTCGCCCATGCCACGGACAAAACGCTTGTACATGAAGCGTTGCAGGTACGGGCGAATCTTCACCGACTCTGCGTAGTAGGTTGGGCCATCTGGTACTTCCAGACGATAGGTGCCACCAGCTACCACCTCCATGTTTACGTTCTTGCCGTTCACCTCTGCCTCACCCATGACAGGTGAGTGATTGATGCGTAGACGAGCAAGGGTGCTGGCTTGCTTACGCTCACCGGCAGTCTCGTTTGCGATGCCCATAGCTTTCGCCATAGCGGCATAGTTGTTAGTGTCAATAGTTGTCAGTTCCATGTGTTTATACTCCTTCTTTGAGTTGGAAAGCCCTAGTTATATCACGACACATCCTTTGTGTCAAGCCAGTTGGGGCCGATTTTTGCTTCTAATAGAAGCGGAACATTGAATACTAACCCCCAACGTATAGTAATCAAGTTTGGTAACTCGTTGTTTGTTTTGTTTATCACCTCAATAACACTCCTTTCCTCATCGGGGTGGACATCAATGACAATCGAGTCATGCACAGTGTTTACCACGCAGGACTGCATGTTGTCAAGCAGTTTATCAATGTGCAGCAGAGCCAGAGGCACAATGTCTGCGGTAGCAAACGACTGCACGGGGTAGTTCTTTATCTGTGTGAAGTGTGACACACGACCATTAGCCTTGCGGATTACATCAGGGAATGCGAACTCGCGTCCTGATGGTGTGGTAATCTTGCGAGTGTTCACAGCTTCTTTAGCCAATCGGGAATGCCATACCCCGATACCCTTGTACTTCTCCGTGAAGTGTGTGTAATACTCTGCTTCCGCTGCCGTTCTCCCAAAGCCTGTTGCGCCATAAAGCGGTGCAAACGTGTGAGCCTTTGCAGTCTGCCTATCCGTAGGCTGACCAGCATCGGTAATAACTTGAGCGGTGTATGAGTGTACATCAAACCCAGTAGATACTTCTTCAATGGCAACTCCATCCTGTGAGAGATATGCAGCGGCACGAAACTCAAGCTGTGCAAAGTCAGCCTCAAGTATCTTACCCCCTGCGAAGCGGGACACGAACACCTTCTTGACGGGGAACGTACCGCCACGTGGCATGTTCTGCATGTTTGGTTCAGCGCCAGAGAAGCGGCCTGTAGCCGTGCGGTGCTGCAGCAGACGGACATGCAGCTTGCCGTCCTGCTTGGTATACATACGGATGCCATCCACGAAAGATGACAGGTATGTCTCGACTGCAGACAAGCGTCGAACTTTTGACAAGAAGTCAGTGGCGTCTGTCATTCCTTTGACGCGCGCTGCTTTCTCCAATGTCTCAAGGTTCTGCTTGCTGGTGCTGAACCCGTTGGCACTAGCCCACTTGGGACCGGGTGGCTTGAACTTCAGTCCAGCCAACTCTTTACCAGCCACAAGATGATAACCAGCCCCGCCGCATGATGTACACTTATTAGTTCGGGAAAATGGTGTTCCATCTTTCTTTACCTTTCGTACTTGACCGGAGCCATTACACTCGCGGCACTGTGTTGCCTTCGTTTTGTATAGACGCTCTGTACCCCCAGCCATCAGGCTGCGGAAGTCGGCTTCGTCCATGTATGGGTCAATCGCATTGCCCCAGTATGGTTTGTCTACGACCTTGCGGCTGTATACAACCCAAGACAGTTGCTCTGGGCTGTTCAGGTTGATAGGTGTGTCACCCATCAGAACACGAACATGAGCCTGCAAGTCCTCCTGTAACTGGTCACGCTCCTGCTCAAACTGCAGGCGCACATCTTCCAGCACACTAAGGTCAACCTTGAACCCGCGCTGATAGATACGGGCAAGGCACACCGCAACCTCATTGGTCAGTTCAACTGTGCCTTTGAGACCGGCATCCTGTTTGCTGTTGAGCCGCCGCATCTGATTGTCAGCAAGCTGCTGCGTAGCCTCAAGGTCAGCAATCAGGTATTCCGTCAACTCGTTGTACGGGATGTCACGAGTGCTAACACCCTTGGCGAAATACTCCTTGAGAGTATCTTGCTTCTTTGTGTCGAGGTCGTAACGCTCTGCACATGCCTCAAGCGATAGCGGCTCCTTCTGCCCACGCTGCATGACATACTCTGCCAGCATCGTATCGTACACAGGGCCGTCATACTTGAACCCAGACTCCCACAGCCACAGCAAGTCGTGTGCTGCGTTGTGACAGATGAGGATAGTAGCCTCGTCAAGAAGCATCTGCACACGCTCGTAGTAATCGTCCTGATTGGGACGGTCAGCGTGGTCAAACGGAAACGTCAGACACTGGCCTTGGTCAGTCAGCATACCCACCATGACCAGCGTATTGTCTGGCTCGAATGGGTCGAGGTGCATCTTACCATCACGCTTAGTAACGGTGTTCTCTACGTCAAGTGTTAGCTTCATCCTTCGTACCTCGCTGTCAGATAGTCCAGTTCACAGTTTACCATACCGTGCCAGCCATTCAACTTGTTCTTCACAATGTTGATATGGCGAAGGGGGCTGTCTTCTTCCTGACCCTCAACTGTTGGCGACTTACCAATCAGTATCATCAGGTCAGCCTCTGCAGCCTTACCGGTACGGCTACCCTCCATCATACTCTGGTTCAACTGTGCGCGGCCTTCTGCCTCTGCAGATAGCTGAGACATGTAGAACACGGCACAGTCATAGGTCTTGGCAATCTGACGTGCATAGATAGCACACGCCTTGAGTGCCTCGTCCTGTCGAGCGAAGGAGCCTTGTACACCAAACTTGTCACCCATGTCAAGCACAAGGATGTCAGGCTTGTACGACTTACACACAGACTCCACCCATGCCATGTCACGGCCACCCGCTTCCTTAATCTTGATGTTGTTCATCACGGGTGCATAGAGTGCCTGTGCCTTGGACATGTTGTCCCGCACCTCACGAGCAGACATGCCTGCTGCTGCCGTAAGGTAACGTGCGCCGACACGGTGGGTAGGTTCTTCGTTACACAAGATGATACACTTGGCACCTTGGTGAGCAAAGCCACCGGGTGCAGCAATCAGGCTTGCGTGGAACGAAGTCTTGCCTGTGTTTGGACGTGCGCCAACTTCAATAAGCTGTCCACCCGACACACCCTCAACCTTGCGTGTAACGCTAGGAATGTTGAAGGTCCAACGTGCTTCAAGTTCAGCCTTGGCCATCAGCGTTTCGATGGTGATGTCGTCCCACTCAATATTGAGATTGGGAATGAAGTCGTCACCGTACCGCTCAAGCAGGTTACGCAGAGCCTCAAGGCTGGCTGCATCACCGTTGACCATATCAAAGCCAATGTTGGCTACGTCCTCGCCAACAACCTGCTGGAACAGCTTAGACAGCACTTCCTGTGCTATGTCGCTGCCCATCGGTTGCTCTCTGCGTATCTGTGAGAAGAGGCTGGCGAATGCTTGCTTCTGCGCAGTAGTCAGTGTCGGGTTGTCCGACATGAACAAGGCTTCGATTTCATCGGGCGTGACGCTCCGCTCGTACCTGTCCATAGCAGTATCAATCGACTGCTTAATCTTCCGCACGTCCTTACTGAATAGACGCTGCGGACATTTTGAGCCACGATGGTCATCGTAGAAGGACTTGTCCATCAGGCTCCTAATGATTGATAATTCCATGTAGATTCTCCATATCTGTCGGGTTACGATATTTGAGGTCGTCGGTTAGACGGAGAACACGAACATCGTTGACGTGTCCTCGTAGTTCCTTTGCCATGAGCAAAGTCTTCGGTAGCGCATCGGGGTCTAGCGCAACGATGGCTGTTGAGAACTGCGAGAGATACCTTTTATGCGACTCTTGCAAAGACGTGCCTAGAAGCGCAACCCCGACAAAGGTGCCGTAACCAACAACGGCTGCACTCAAGCAGTCCTCAACAACTACGGCGACTTTACCACACCCTGATGTGTATGGCAAGCCACTTTTTCCATAGCGTTTCCATTTGGGCAATCGCTTGGACAGACTGCGGCCTGTCGCATCAACGATACGCCCCTCATGCCTGATGGGAAACACGAGACGGTCCTCCTTCACATCGTACATCAGGCCAAGTTCCTTGGGGTCAATGCCCCACGTAGCACAGAACCTCTTTAGGAACAGGTTGTCCAAGTTGTCCACAACGTATGGCGGCAGGTCAAACGTATCCTCCGCGAACTCCTGTACGCCGCCGAAGCCAGCACGAATGTCATCCACACTGATACGGACACGAGTGCCGCCCTTGACGTTGCACGATGCACGGAAACAATTCCACACGAGGGAACCCATGTTGTTCGTGACAGTAAATGTACGCTCCCCACAGTTGGGGCATTTTGTGCGCACGGTCATGCCCACGGGTACATCCATATCACTTACAATGTTATATATATTATCCATGTATATATCACTTTCCTTTGCGGCAGTTAAGTGCTTTTAACATGGGATTTACGTGCTGTCAACGCATTATTTGCACTGGCATACGTATTTCTCATGTACGGTTTCACCGACTGCGGGTTACTGTGTCCTGTTACCGACATGATTTGTCCCATAGGAACACCGGCCTCGACCATCTGTGTCGTGCCTGTCCTCCGTAGGTCCATCAGCCGTAACTCTTCGGGCAATCCTGCTGACCGCATAACCTCCCTGCCAGCCTTGCTGAACCGCTCTAGGCTGTAGGGGTAATAGGTACCCCTGTAAGGAAACACGCGCGGTGCCACGTAGTCTTGAAAGCCGAAGTCTTCCTTCTGCTGCACGAGCATTTCGTACAGGTCATCTTCGATTGGCAGGCATACCTCTGCCCTCCGCTTGCTTTGCTCAAGATACAGCTTGCGGCCATCCATGTCTAGGTTTTCCCACTTGAGTAGGCGCATATCGCCTAGACGCTGGCACCACTCATACGCCATGTGTACAATCAGGCCAATGCTGCGGCTACCCCACAGGCCATACGCCCTGTCAAGGAATTGACGCACATGCTCCTCTGTCCACACTACCTTACGTTGTGGTGGTGTCTTGCGCTTGATGTTGGCAAACGGATTGACCATTGCATACTCCATGTCGATGGCGTAGCGATACACTAGCGACGACACGGTACACACATGGTTGGCAAACGAGATGCCGCGCTTGACCCATTCTTCGTAGGCGTGTTTGGCCTGCCTGCTCGACAGTTTGTCGAACTCGACAGAACCAAACTCACCAACCAACACGTTGAGGAAATATTGATAGTCTTTCTTAGACTTGTCCCTCAACATGTTGAAATTGTTGGAAGAATAGTATGTCAATACTAAGTCTTCGACTGTCTTCATCTCTCAAGTCTCCTACACTCCAGTGATTGATACTCCTCTTCTGTCTCGACAAAACTGTAGTTACTAAACTTGCGGTATCTATCTTCGCCATACGAATTGTCATGTCGAAACACACCTTTGCCTAGAGCCATACCCCAGCGAGACATCATGTTAAACACATAGTCACAGGGGTAGTGTCCCTTCTCGCACTTGAACTTGTACGTATCCTTGTAGTCCCAGCCGCCGAAACCATCGGGAGCGTACTCCTCGACAGTCCAGCGGTTGAGATTGGCAAAGTATTCCCTGCTCATGCTGCCAGCAACTCCTTGAACTCTGTGCTGTTCACCCACTGTGCAGCCTGATTCTCACGACGGAACATCGTGATGGCGTTGGTATCCTTGCCAGTGTTACGCAGCCCGAAACCATTACGCTCGTCGGCATAGCTGGCATAGTTCGTGAAGGCGCTGTACAATGCCCAAGCATTCTGCCCACGGGTTGCAGCCTCTTGGTTATACAAGGTAAGCATCTTCTCTGCCACCCGGTCTGACTTGAGCAGGGACTCAAGCATAGCTTTTACGTCACCGACGTACAGTGTCTTGTTTGCGAACCGCTGCAGTCGTTCTGACTGTGCATAGAAAGCCTGTGTCGAACCCTTCAGTTCCTTGATGAACTTGTCGATATCAAACCCACTGGTATTCTTCCTGCGGATATCATCATACTCGCCGGTAATCATACCGTTTGTACAGAAGAAGTCGATGGCACCAAAGTATACCTGATTGGAACAGCTACCATCCACACCATGCAGGGCAATGATACGCTGTGCAATCGTGGTGCTGTGCAGGTCAGACTCAATACGTGCAGTCACCTCTGGCAGTGACATGTCAGCCATGACCCAAGCATTATTACGTGCAGTCCTGAAGCGAATGTTCATGCTCTCGCACTCGTCAGCACCAAGGTTCTCCGTGATGGTATCATGTACACCTACGAAGAAGTCTCCATGATTGGCACATTTGAACCCACTACCGACAATGCCAAGATAGTCTCCGGTGTTACCGTTGATGACATACTTCTTGTCGGATACTTTCGTTGCCTCATACTCCACAGGGAAGTTGAGGTTCTCTGGCAGCAGTTCCTCTGCTGTAAACATATGTGTATCTAATGGCATAGTTGTCTCCTTTCATTTGGCAACTGATTGCTACGTTGTATCACAAAGGGTACTCGTAGTCAAGCACTAATCCCAGCGATAGAACATGTGTTCACCTATCTGCACGACAGGTGTCTTGCTTTCTGCCCATTCGGGCAGGACGTAGGTTGCATGGTAGTGTGTCGCACCCTCAACGAAGTCGTCAAGGTTGCCTGTGTGTACGCCCTGTGCAATAGTCAGGGCTTGTTGCCATGCTGTCTGGTCAGGCGTCTTGTCCGACTTGCCATCACAGTACCAGCTAAACTGGCAGCGGTGACGGACAGGGAAGTCAGGCTTCCATGAGTATGTCGGCCCTTGCATGACCACACCACATACGTCATCGGGGTACCTGTCGTCATACACACGGTTCATTACCACTTGGGCTACCGCAACCTGCCCAATGAAGGGCTGGTCACGGGCTTCGTGGTAGATGTTGAGTGCAAGGCATACGAGTGCTTCTGCAAACATCAGTCGTCAGTCTCCTCGCTGTGTTCAAACAGTATATAGTCAGCAAACCAGTTGATTTGACCATTCTCGTCACGCTTGGGTACGAACTTCAGGATGCGCGAGAGTTCACACTGTAGCGTATCCAGATACTTGATGTCTGACATCCATATGTCGTTGCAGTCCGCGATAGTCTGCAGAATATCACGCAGTTTGTTGTGTGAGTTAAGCAAGTCCATGCGCTGTGCTTGTGTAAGCAAATATGGCTTGCACATATCTAGTTTCTCCATCATCATTCTCCTTTCATCCAGTAAGGCATCTCTCTGCCGCCTTTGTCCCATCGGGCAAACGCAGCCTTGTCCACTTTGTAGAAGGCACGGTACGCCTCAATCGGCCATGCCTCTTCGGTCTTGCAGTCGTCGTGTCCGCTGAAGCATTGCGGGTGCGGCGTTAAGCCACCAGCAAGCGACCACGGCATGAACTGTCGGCAGTTGAGCAATACTTCCCTATGCTTAGATGCACCATGCACTTTGCCATATCTATGGGTGTACTCCTTCAACATTGCGTCGTACAACTGCCAAGCAAATGTGTAGTTAGAGCGATTGCGCATAGCCCACAGGGTACACGGATGCTTCTGATGCACAGGTTTATACAGCCCATACTTCTCCGCTATCTCAGGCCGATGATGCCACACGCTAGTGCATAGCATCTGCGCTTCCTCCAACGGCATCTTGACAATGTGCTTGTCGCACAATGACTTAGCGATAGCATCAGGGTGATGCTCAATAAGAAACCTATTCATCAGCAGTATATCCTTTCCATGATTCCGTTGAAGGCATGGAACAAAATCCAGCCAATACATGCAAGACATGCTGCACGTATCACATTGTCCATGAATGGGTCTTTGGCTGGGTCTGTCTCCATCCAGCATGTGAGGATTGTCTTAATCATGCTCACCTCCATTGCCTCTGCCAAGCCCACCAAAATACTGTGGCTTACGCTTGGCTGTTTCAAACACACCTGCCGTGATGAACACGCCAGCAATCAGCAGGGCATGAGCAAGCGCACTGATACCAAACACCACGATGCTGCCCATCGACATGCTGAAGATGATACACCACATCCATGCCAGCACCTGCATCACCATGTGCCGTGTGTTCATGTCAGGTATGTGGGACAGCGGGTTGTACCGCCAGTCCATGATTAGTTTCCATGTCTTAATCATTGCCAAACTCCTTGACCCATTCCAGTTCAATGCGCTGCTGTGGGTACAATGCAGTCGCCATCTCTAATGCGTGTTCAACCGCATTGTTCCAAACACTCTCTTGTAGGGCAGCGGGGTGGACAGTTACCTGCCCACTCTCCGCGCCGATTTTGATACCGACTTCCCAATACATTATGCTACCTCCTTCTTTGCTGGGCCACGCTTGCCACGGGCAAGGTCACGCAGATTGTATGTCTCAACTGTGCCAACATCAACGATGATAGGATGCTTGCTATTCCGACGTGAATATGCACCCAAAGCCTTGTGTATAGCATCAAGGAAGATGCCAGCAACGTCCTGCCCCATGTACTGTATGTAACCACCTACATCTGCCTTGCCATCACGAGCATGTGGCAGAACCATCTTGTAGAAATTGTACCGGCCCATCTTAACTCCGTACACTTTCTCGTACAGTGCTTCGACACGTGCCAGCTTACGCTCCATCTGCGGAGTGGCAATGACCTGTCCGGTCATGCCTGTTGAACGCTTGAAGTATGTGCCTTTGGCGATGGTGTTCTCAATGGTAAGTGTTGTCATGGTAATATCTCCTTTGTGTTGGTTAAGCTGCTTTGACGACAGGCTTGCCGTCATTGTTAGTCCAGACGGTGATGACATGTGCATCAGTCACCGGCTCACCGGTATCCTTGAACACAAAGGTGTCGTTGACGTAGGGGTTGTACGTCACGTCGCGTCCATCCTTGAACGCTAGTCCATTGCGGAGGCTCACCTCACCTACCGCAAATGCGTGGACATTCTTCTTGCCTTCACGGCGCACCTTTGCCTGACCGGCAGGACGCACCACGAACTTGGCATCAGCAAGTGTCAGGGCAGTCACGTGATTGATGACACGCCCTGTCTCGCAGCTTTGCACTGACCAGCACTTCTTGTGCAGGTTCCAATAAACTCTCACTCTAAGCATTGCTCATCTCCTGTGTCATACGCTTTGCTTTACGTGCAGCCTTGCGGCCACGTTTCCAATCGTCACGCTTGGGCTTGCCAGCCGTCTTACGCACCGGCAGTTTCTCAAAGACAGAAACATCATTCCAATCGTGGTCGAACTCATTGCTCATCTTTGCGTTCCGCATTTGACTTCTCCTGTTGCTTGCGGTTGTAACTGCCCTTGCCCTTCTTGGGCTGGGCGACTTGTGTAGCTGTGCGGCGTCTGTTCTGTGCAACCGCCTTGGCTACTGGGTTTACAGGTTTGATACGCATTGTCAATCTCCTTGGTCCGCTGTCGGACCTAGCTAGTATCTCTAAGTGTAATACACTTTCACTAAAGTTCAAGTGTTATTACACGTAAGAGATACATAAGGGTTCTAGGCAATGCCGTGCTGCTTTCTCCATGTCACCCATGTCACAGCCTGCAGTTCGTATGCCTTGAACTTGCGGCCATTGACAGTGCAACGCTTGGCAGCTTGGCGATATGCCTCTTGCAGATTGGCATACTCTTTGACGCCAATGTTGGTTTTGTTGTCGGTCAGATTGACCCGCTCATTGTATGCAATGTTACGAGCATGTCCGTCGATGGTACAGGTATCTTCGCCCATGATGTTCTCGTAAAAGCACACAATCTTGCGGCCATTGAGCATCTCCTTCACAATGTGATTGCGCATCGGCATTTTCTGCAGGATGCTCCAAGCCTTCTCCTTCATCTTGCCATACGTGCAGACCGATACGCTATCCATCGGGCGGCGTTCCCGCCACGCTTGGATGAGGTCAGTGGCGTTGCTCACATTGGTAGACCAGCGATTGTTTGGCGACAGCGCAGCGACAACAGCCACGGCAATGTGAACGGCAATGCCGTTGTTCTCAGCAATGCGGCGGCACTCCTCGTATGCTTCAGCGTACCATGCAATGCCTGCGGCCACGTCCTGTGGCTTGGCACGGCGACGGCAAGCAATGATGTTGTGAACAGCGATTTCCATGTTGAACTCTGTAGTCATAGCGATACTCCTCAGTCGCAGGATGAAAGGCGGGTGATGTCAGCGCACCACACTTGGCGGTCATGGTCATAGTACACAGGCCGGACAAGGCGAGTGTCGTAGCCTGCCGGATGGTAGGCGTTCCAGTAGTCCTCGACCATCAGTTCAAGGATTGCATAATCCTTTGAATACAGTTGCTTAGTGATAGTCATATCGTCACTCCTTGCATCTTCATTTTCAGCTTCAGCTTGTACACAAGCAGGTCGGACATGTGTAGCTGTCCGCCTGCACTGTACAGGTTAGGTACACCCTGCCCGAAAAGCTGGCGATACAGCTTGTCAATTTCGTGCAGGACTTCACGCTTGTCTGGTGAAATCTGGTGATTGCTTCGTGAATACATTATACCAAATACTCCTCTCCGGGAAACATTGATTCTTTGAGCCACCTTTCGGCGGTGGCAGTGTCCGGTGCGCCAGCCTGCATCACCGCTAGGATGGCCGCACTGTGTGCCTCACGCTCTTCGCGGAGTTCCCGCTCCAGCAGATGTTGCACATTCTGCAGGTTGTCAGAATACTCGTTGAAGCCCCACCAGCTTGGCACTCGCGGACGCACTCCGTGCAAGTCCTTGAACGCATCACTGTAAGCCTGAGCGATGTCGGAATAGGTTGCTTTACGCATCTTATGTCTCCACTCTGCCGTGTTCGTTGATGAGGATAGACTGGACACGGCAACGCCAGCCATAGCCTCGCAGTTCCTGCGCCTTCTCAGACGCCAGCCGCAGACTTGTGGTCTGCAACGCACAGTCCCACTGGACGGGTGCCAGCGGCATGTGACGCTGACGAAATGTGTCATTTGCTGGCGGCACGAAAGTCACGAGAAACAGTTCAGTCATAATCAACTCCGTTGCTTGGTCCGCTGTCGGACCAGTTAAGTAATATCTAAGTGATAACACACTTTCACTAGAGTTCAAGTGTGCTTATCACGTAAGATATACTAATCGGAAAGCCATTCATTGATGGTCACAATAATGCCGATGCAAATTGCGCTGGCACCGATTACCGCCCAGAAGGAGATTTTATCTCCGGTGTGCAAGTAATCAAGAAACGACCAGAAGCCGACGATAGCCGCCATGTAAAACATGATGACGTTGCGAATTGCTTTCAGCAATGAAAAAGAAGGATGGTTCATTTCAAACTCCGTTTGCTTGGTCCGCTGTCGGACTAGTCGGCGTCGGCAATCATCTTGTCGAGCAGCGCCATTGCTTGCGCATCCTCGTATGCCTGCTGCATGTTGGCCTGTTGGCCGGTGACATAGCACCGAAACTCTGGACGAGTTTCTGGCTCATAGGAGCGGCTGTAGCCTGCAGTGTCCACACTGCGCCACGATGAGCCTAAAGGCTTGTGCCTTCCCAAATCTACGATTTGACCACGCTTACTCATCTGCAAACTCCATTGCTATAGCAATCCAACCACCGGCAAAGCAAGCTCCACAGGTGAACAAAATCATGCCCATAAATGGCGTGCCATTTTGCATAAGGTCGATGAAAGCAAAACAGCCAACCACCGCTGCTGAAAGCAGCATGAAAAAACAACCGATGATATACATATCATAACCTCCAGAAAGGGAGACAGCCGTTAGGCTGCCTCTTGATTGAGAAGTGACTGCTGCTCTTTCAGAGCAAGCAGCAAGTCTTTGAAAGTGATGCCGTTGGCATCAGCCCGAAGCATTGCCTCAAAGGCAATCTCTTCAGCCGACATTGGAGCCAACTTGTTGGCAACAACAGTCTCTGACTGTGTTTCACCTTCGGTGCTTGGTCCGCTGTCGGACTTGTTGTCACCTTCGGTGTCACCACCTTCGGTGTCTGTAGCCTTCGGCTTCTGCAGCTTCGCTACCTCTGAAAGCAAGGCTTTCATAGAAGCAAACTTGCCAAGCAAATCGTTTTCAACGATGAAGTCAAAGTTCTGAAAGAACTTCAAAGCCTCTTGCCGACGTTGCTTTGCAACGGTATGAAGATTGGCATCTTTCAGCAAAGCTGAATCCATCCGAAGGCCACCAGATTCTTGCAGAATCTCAGCCAGCAGTTCACCAAGGGTGAACCAGAAACCGTCTCTGACGGTCAGCGACTTGAACTTCGACTTGTCAGCTTTGACAAGTGACTTGTCCCAACGGGACAGCACTAAGCCTTTGGCTTGAACAGTGTTGTTGGCTTCAGCAAGCTGAGTGGCGAAGGACTTCTTGGAAGGTTGCTGTTGCATCCTTATCTCCTATTTGTAGGTTTCTAAGGGATTATCCCCTTTCACTAAAGTTCAAGGGGTAATCCCGTGAAACCGTAACAAATAGAGAGATAGTTTTGGTGAGGTCAAAATGCCAAATCAAAATCGAAGATTTACCTCTGCGCAGGTCGTTCCGCATGGTTGCAGGAAAAACAAGTTTTTCCGAAACTCAGCGTGAGAACATCGTGAGCGGAAGGCCGCAGTGAGGTGTTGCAAAAATGCAACAGCCTTGCTGTTGAGGGGGTGTAGTGTTGCAGCAAAACCACACCGATAGGTGGTGCTAGTTTGATGCATCGGCACTGCAACTTGTTGCAGAATTGTCACATCGCTGCTTCACGACATGCTGAAAGCATGGCAACTGATGCCATAACAGTTGGTAACAACTGGCTGCTGACAGAACTATTTAGCATTTTCAATGCTTTAGGTCCGCTGTCGGACCAAGGCTGTTGGCAGCGGCTCCCTACAGCGCGTCATCTGACCGCATTATGCCTGCGCACACGCAGGGTAGGCCGGGGCCACCGGGGGGGTGTAGCGTAGTATATACACACAGATACACAGATTAGGAAAATCTAGTGTTAACCACAAGTGCAACTGACGCTAAAATAAAAATGAGCATCCGATAAATTATTGTACTTGACAGGTGTTTCACATTCTGGTATAATTATGTATAACTAAAACACTAAAGGTGTACAGTTAACTGTCTTATTACTCTAAGTACATAAATCACTTAGTTGTACACCTTTAGTGACTACTAAGTTTTCTTGTTAAACTCACTTAACTGTATCACTAACAATGACCAAGTATCTAATGTATACTCTTGTAGCTATTATATGTGCGTATATTGCGTACATCATGGGTGTAGCACTTGTGCATACGGTTTGTGATTGTCTCAAATAATGAAAGTTTTTTCTTGACAATGGCGAAGAAATCAGTAAAACTATACACAGACAATGTACTAGAAGCATTCTATGATGCTATCCGTACTAACTCACTTGACAAACTTCATATCCCCCACAGTGATGTCTTCTACGTGCGTACTGCCGTTGAAGCACACTATGGGCGTTCATTTACATTGAAACACGTAGAGGATGCCATGAGGGCTGAAGGCTGGACTGAGGGCAACGAGTAATGTTTACAGCAATGGTATTAGCATGTGCAATTGGGGTCACAGACCCTGACTCATGTATAGAGGCCACAGATAATAGGGGTCCGTATGAGACCCGTGAAGAATGCTTTGCTCGTGCGCAGGAAATGATTGCGGGGATAGCATACACTATTCCTGTACCTCTTAACTTCCATTTCAAGTGCGAAGAGCCAAAGACAAAAGGTATTTCCTTGTGAGTGTTCCAGAGAGAGTCAAGAACAAGATGAAGGAAGAGGGTCTGTCCGGTGTGAACAAGCCGAAGAGGACACCTAGCCACCCCAAGAAGTCACATGCAGTGATGGCGTCAGAGGGCGGCAAGTATAAATTTATACGCTTCGGTCAGCAGGGCGTCAAAGGTGCTGGCAAGAGTCCTAAGACAGCAAAGGACAAAGCACGTAAGAAGTCGTACTATGCACGGCACAATGCACAGGGTAAACCGACCACAAAGCTGTCTGCAAAATACTGGTCGCATAAAGTCAAATGGTAATAGGAGAAACCGATGGCTACTAAATTAATTACCGCATCGTCAAAGAAGCTGACAGCGGCGCGTGGTGCTGTTCGTAGACAGGCAAAAGAACTTCGTGACATTAAAGCGGGTAAAAAGAAACTTCCCGGTTCTGCCGCTGACCGTGAAAAGGAAATGAAACTTCTTGAAGCTAATCTTGAACGGGCCAGAGAAAAAGTTAAGAAGGCAAAGGCAGAAGCAGATGGTGCGCCTGCAGCACCCCGAAAGTCTGATACAGGTCCAACCAAAGAAGGGCTGAAGAAAAAGCGTAGGGAAGTTCGCGACGAGCCGAAAGACCGCAAGGGTCCAAAGGCAAAGAAGAACATCGAAGAAGAAGGCAAGCTAGATAGGCGTATGCGCGAAAAAGACGAGCGTCGTGCAAAGCGTGGCCTTGCCGATGATGAGCGTGTCGGTATGACTGCACGTCTTGAGGGCCGTCTTCAAGAAGAAAAGGACTTGCGTAAGTTTGGCAACAAAGGCCGTGACTTTGAAGCAAAGGTTGATTCTGAACAAGCTGGTCGTGGTGCCTATCGTAAGGGTGCAGATTTCCGTCGTCAGGAAATGGCAAAACAAAAAGCCAACTATGCACGTCAAAAGGCACGTTCCGAAGATTCCTCTCTAACTGGTGCAGAGCGTCGTGCTGCTTCTGAAGAAATGCGTAAACTTCGTCAACGATTTGGCAATGAAGTAACTAAAGGTGGTGGCGAGAAGCTGATGCGTCGTCCTGCCCCCAAGAAACGCACACCTATTGGTGACAAGGCTCCGAAAGCACCGAAGCCTATTAGTCTTCGCGCTGCGTTTAATCAGGCTAAAAAAGACGGTCAGGGCAAGTTTACCTTTGAGGGTACTTCTTACAACACCGATACATTGGAAAAAAGGTTTGCTGCTAAAGAAGCAGAACTTGGACTTAAAAAGGGTGGCGATGTAAAGAAAAAGAGAATCCCTGTAGTCACAGTAGGTATCGGCATGATGTCTGCGGACAAGGCTAAAAAGCCACGCACAGGAAGCACGGATTATCGCAATGGTGGCATGGTTATGGCCAGCATTGACAACTTGACCCCTGCTCAAAAGAACATGGTCAAGAAGATGGCAGCAGCCAATAAAAAGAAGTAATGCACAGAGTAGAGCGGGACATCCGCAACTGGTCTCACAACTTCCTTGAAGTACCAAATGTGAAGTTGAACGGACTCCCGCCCTGCCCTTACGCAAAACAGGCGTGGCTGGACAATAAGGTCACGTTCAGTATCAATACCGGCATTGAAGGTTTGATACGTGCAGTAAGGGTGTTTGACAACCACGACTACGACATCGTAGTGTGGGCAGAAGAAAATGTAATCGACATGCATTACCTAGACGGGTTTGTCGATGGAATGAATGAACTGCTGTCGGTGGCTGGCATTGATATGCACCTGATGCAGTTCCATCCAGACTACGGCGCAGATGAGGCTGGTCTGGATTTCTTGTTGCAAGAAGGGGTCAGTGACCCTGACTTGGAATACTGCATGGTGTTCGTGCAGAAGCTGTCGCTTCTTGATGATGCGGCATTGAGTCTGGAGAAGTCAGACTACTACATGAACTTCCCAGAAGATACCTACGAAGCCTTAGTGCTTGACAGACGGAGATTACGAAATGGTAATGAAGAAAAAGATGCGGGGCGGCGGCATGATGAAGACAGCGGCTAAAAAGAAAATGATGCGTGGCGGTGTTGCCAAGAAGAAGATGATGCGTGGTGGCATGGCCGCTAAGAAGCGTGGTAAGAAATGATAATTGATTTCAGCAAAGAGAAGAAAGCTGTAATCAAATACATTGGTTGGGGTTTGCTCTACATGGGCAAGCCCTTTACCGCTATGGGCAACTGGTTCTGGAAACGGCATCGTGATGTACTGGATTGGGGTAACAAGTAATGCCTGTAATTAATGGCGGTTCAAAATTTGTTACACATGCAACGGCATTGGCTAATACTAATGACACTGACGTATATGTTGTGCCGAAGAACTTCTCGTCACATCTAGAACATCTGTTGATTACCAACAGCGATGCCAGCAATCGTAACTATACGATTAAGTATTACGAGAAAGCTGCCAATACAACTTACACATTATTTACAGCACATGCAGTAACAGGCAAAGGGGCAGAGTCTGTGTTTACTGTAGACAAGCCGCTGTTCCTTCATGCTGAAGATAAAATTATTGTGGCTGCTGGAACTGCAGACACTCTTACTGTTGTTGTGGCAGCAGAAGAGTTCTTTGACCCAGCACATTCATAGGAGATAGGAGATGGCACGTGTCTCTAAAAAAGCCCCCGCTAAAAAGAAAACCTCACCGGCTAGAGCGAAAAAGAAATCGGCTGGAGCGGTTAAACTTTCGACGGGTGGTGCGCCAAAGAGCAAAAGTAGAGTTAACGAAGCTGGCAACTATACTAAGCCCGGAATGAGAAAGCAGCAGTTTAACCGCATCAAAGCTGGCGGCAAAGGCGGCGCACCCGGACAGTGGTCGGCGCGTAAAGCGCAGATGCTTGCGTCTGCCTACAAGAAAGCAGGGGGCGGTTACAAGTAACCATGATTCACGTTTTTCTCCTGTTCGTCTATGTCGGGATGGGAGAGGACGAGAGGCTGGTCAGCAAAGACATGTACTTTCGTGATTTGAACGAATGTGTGTGGTACGCACAGAAATTACACAAGCAGGGACAGAAGATAACTGCTTATTGCTTACCCAAACTGGTGAATGAAGATACGAAGGTGTACTGATGCTGGCAGAACTAGCGGCTGCAAATGCGGCTTTCCAAGTTATCAAACAAGCCGTATCTAACGGTAAGGACATTGCCGCTGCGGGTAGCGCAATCGCCAAGTTTGTTGGCGCGAAGCAAGACCTAGAACGCAAGTCACTGAAGAAGGGCGGCGGCTCTGACCTAGAAGAGTTTATGGCCCTTGAGCAGATACGTGAACAGGAAGAGCAGCTAAAGCAGATTATGATTTACACAGGTCGCCCCGGTCTGTGGCATGATTGGCAGAGGTTTCAGGCAAAGGCGCGTGTAGCTAGAAAAGAAGCAGAAGACGAAGCTAGACGCAAACGCAAGCAGTATTTTGAAATAGCCATTATTACATTTTTGCTTATTGTAGGTTTGACCATACTGGCTTGTTTTGTATTGCTGGCTCTGCACTCACAAGGAAAGATATAATGACACTAAAGAAGTCACAGCAAAGTCTCAAGTCGTGGACAAAGCAAAAGTGGCGTACTAAGTCTGGCAAGCCCAGCGCAAAGACTGGTGAAAGGTATTTGCCTGAGAAAGCAATTAAATCCTTGACATCAGCCGAATATAGTGCTACAACTAAGGCTAAAAGAGAAGGCACACGTAAGGGGAAACAGTTTGTACGCCAGCCTAAATCTATTGCTAAAAAGACTGCAAGATTTCGCAGAGGCGGGTAATGACCCACGAGATGTTCGCTTGGCAGATATGGAGCCAGATGTTGAGTATCGTGTGTATTTGATTAAGAAGAAATTATGGGAATTACAGAATGCTGACAGCACTGATAGGGCCAATAGCTAATCTAGCTGGTACATGGCTCAGTGGAAAAGTAGAAGAGAAGAAGGCTCAGTCAGCCACCAAAGTAGCAAAGGCACAGGCCGAAGCTATTGTAATGCAGAAAAAAGCTACAGGTGAGATTGACTGGGATTTGGAGATGGCTAAAGGTAGCCAGTCTTCGTGGAAAGATGAGTGGCTGACTATTTTGTTCAGCATTCCCCTTATCCTAGCATTTATCCCCGGAATGGAAGAGGTAGTATCTAATGGGTTTGCGCAACTCCAAGCTATGCCAGAATGGTATCAATATTCTTTGGGGGTTATCGTTGCTGCCTCATTTGGGGTTCGTAGTGCTACTAAGTTCTTTGGAAAGAAGTAGTCGTGGCCGCAGACAAAATTTTGGAATGGAAGATACTCCCACGTCTGATGACGATAATGTTCAGCATAATGGCATGGAGATGCGCTGAATGGTTTATGCATCTGGAAAACCCATCAGCGGTACAGGCTGGATTTGTTTCGGTGGTCATGGGTGCTATGACCGGCGCATTCGCAATCTGGATGGGAAGTGAGGCAAGGAAATGAAATACAGCCGTGAAAACTTTGTAACTAAACTTATTGCACACGAAGGTCTGCGCCTTCAGGTGTATCAGGATACGCTTGGTATTGATACTATTGGTATTGGTCGCAACCTAGAGGACCGTGGCATCACTAAGGAAGAACTTGACTGGATGGACATGCCTAACATGGATGCCGTCTATGAGCATGGTATTCGTGAAGCTGACGCTATGTACCTCGCACAGAATGACGTACAGATTGTCGAAGAAGAACTCCTCCGTGCGCATCCTTGCGTAGAGGATTTGGACGCTGTACGTCAACTTGTACTTGTGGATATGGCATTTAATATGGGTGTACCCCGTCTTTGTAAGTTCAAGAAAATGTGGAATGCTATTCACGAAAATAAATTTGACATAGCATCAAAAGAAATGCTTGACAGCAGGTGGGCAAATCAGGTAAAATCACGTGCAGTGAAGTTGGCTAATGCAATGCATAATGGTGAGTTTTAATGGCAAGACAACTAACAGACAAGCAGCAAAAGTTTCTTGCTGTTCTTTTTGATGAAGCAGGTGGCGATATGGTTATGGCTAAAAAGATGGCTGGCTATGCCGACACGAGTTCTACTGGGGAGATTGTCAAAGGCTTGAAGGAAGAAATTCTTGAGGCTACACAGATGTACATGGCACGTAATGCACCGAAGGCTGCAATGGCTATGACCGGCGCATTGTACGACCCAACTGAACTTGGTATCCGTGATAAGATGTCCGCTGCCAAAGAATTACTTGACCGCGTAGGTTTGGTCAAGACTGAAAAAATGCAGGTAGAAGCAAGCGGTGGGGTTATGCTTATGCCCCCTAAAGCCCCGGTGGAGGAAGACGATGGCTAAACTTTCAAAGGCTCTAAGAGTAATTAAAGAGGTTAAAAAAATTAAAAAGCCTCAAAAGCCAACTAAAGAACAACAAAGACGAGCAGGACAAAAGGCGCTTGATGCAGCGAAACGACGCAAAGAGGCGATGCGTGGCGTTGTAGAAGACTTCAAAAAAGAACGCGCAAAAAAGAAACCTCAAGCTGCTGCTGCTGGCGGTGGCAGGGGCCGTCCTCCCATTGATAAAAAGAAAGCACTTGAAAATAAAAAACTGATTGATAAAAAGAAAAAACTAGAGAAGCAACCAGCAACTATTAAAGAGGCTAATGAAAAGGCACGGCATCACCATGCTGCAACAGTAAAAGCCCTTACACGTCAACAAGCAGTTATACGTAGAGAAGCACAGGCAGCTAAAATGAGTGTTAAAGCGTATAAAGAAAAGTTTCCTAATCGCGCTTCTGTTAAAAAACTCAAAGAACTTCAAAAGCAAAATGAAACCGTCCGAAATAAAACTTTTAACAAGGGCGGCGCGGTAAAAAAGAAATGACCCGTAGTATAGGCAAGTGGAAACTTCCGCAGCCTACAGATATCAAAGAAGAAAACGAATGGGTGCCTATTCCTCGCATAGCAAGGACGGTACCCTTCGGCTACAAAAAGAGTGAAGAAGACCCTGACATTCTTGACCCTATTCCAGTAGAACTAGACTTGCTAGAAAAGGCACGTAAGTACGTTAATCAATATTCATACCGTGAGGTAGCTAATTGGTTGACGGCAAATAGTGGCAGATATATCTCGCATGTAGGATTGAGGAAACGGTTAGCGAATGAGCGACAGCGTAAGAACACAGCTAAAAGCCTCCGCAAGTGGGCAGAATATGCGGAAACGGCAATCATCAAAGCGAAAGAAATCGAAGAAGCCAGAACCGGCGCAAGAACAGCATCAGCAGATTGAAGAAGTTTCATATGAAACATCAACAATTGAGGAACACGCTAATGTATTGTTCAAGCCCAATCCGGGGCCGCAGACAGAGTTCTTAGCTGCTAGTGAACGGGAAGTTCTTTATGGCGGTAGTGCTGGTGGTGGTAAGTCTTACGCTATGTTGGCAGACCCTCTACGCTATATGGGTCATTCACAATTTAGTGGACTACTTCTTCGCCACACAACTGAGGAACTGAGAGAACTTATATTTAAGTCTCAGGAGTTGTACCCAAAAATCTGGCCCGGTATCAAGTGGTCAGAACGGAAGATGCAGTGGACTGCGCCATCTGGCGCGAGATTGTGGATGTCATACCTCGACAGAGATGATGATGTCTTGCGTTATCAGGGTCTGGCGTTTAGCTGGATAGGCTTTGACGAACTGACACAATGGGCCACACCGTATGCATGGAACTACATGCGAAGTCGTCTACGGTCCACTGCACCTGACTTGCCTATCTTTATGAGGGCTACAACCAACCCCGGCGGCAGGGGTCATCAATGGGTCAAAAAAATGTTTATTGACCCTGCACCCTACAATAGGTCATTCGATGCGACAGACACAGAAACAGGAGAAGTTCTTCGATATCCCTATGGCCATAGCAAGGCAGGAAAACCTCTATTTAAGAGACGCTTTATCCCGGCAAGACTTTCTGATAACCCATACCTTGCGCAAGCAGGAGACTATGAGGCCATGCTCCTCTCGCTCCCTAAACAGCAGCGTAGGCAGCTTCTTGAAGGCGATTGGGACATCAAAGAAGGTGCAGCGTTTACTGAGTTTGATAGGCGTGTGCATGTTGTGGAGCCTTACCGTATCCCTAGCAACTGGGTCAAGTTTCGTGCATGTGACTATGGTTACGGTAGTTTTACTGGTGTTCTTTGGTTTGCTGTTGCGCCTGATGAACAACTGGTCATCTATAGAGAACTATACGTCAGTAAAGTCTTGGCCGCAGACTTGGCTGATATGATTTTAGATTTGGAAGCTGAAGATGGGAACATTAAGTATGGTGTTTTGGATAGCAGTCTTTGGCACAGGCGTGGCGATACTGGCCCTTCTCTTGCGGAGCAAATGATTGCAAGGGGATGTCGGTGGCGTCCATCAGACCGTAGTAAGGGTAGCCGGATAGCTGGCAAGAATGAAATACACCGCCGTCTTCAGGTGGATGAATTTACAGAGGAACCAAGACTTGTATTCTTTGATAGCTGTACAAATGTCATCAGTCAGTTACCGGCCATCCCTCTGGACAAGAAAAATCCAGAAGACGTTGACACGAAATCTGAAGACCACCTTTACGACGCGCTACGGTATGGGATTATGTCCAGACCCCGGTTCTCTATTTTCGACTATGACCCGCATGGCAGACCATCGTCAGGTATGCAAGTAGCTGACTCCACATTTGGATATTAAGGAAACATTATGGCAGACGATGAAATGATGATTGAAGACGATGCTATCGCCCTTGAGGATACGGATGATACCATAGTCGAGGATGCAGAGGTATCAAACATTATTCCATTTATCATGGAACGGTATCAACGTGCGGAAGATTATCGCTATCAAGATGAAGAGCGGTGGCTTCGTGCGTATCGAAACTATCGTGGTCTGTACGGTCCTGATGTACAGTTTACAGAGGCAGAAAAGTCTCGTGTCTTTATCAAGGTAACAAAGACTAAGACGCTGGCAGCATACGGTCAGATTGTTGATGTTTTGTTTGCCGCAAATAAATTTCCTCTTTCTGTTGACCCGACTGAACTACCAGAGGGTGTGGTTGAGGATGTACACTTTGACCCGAAAGAACCAGAACAACTTCGTGGCGAAACTATGTTGTCTAGTCCCTATGGATTTGCTGGTGACGGCAACGACCTTCCGCCGGGTGCCACAGCAAAAACCCTTATGGAACAACTTGGTCCGCTTAGTAAAAAGCTAGAGCCGGTTGAAGACAAACTTAAAGAGGGTCCGGGTAATACGCCTACTGCTATTGAGTTTAGCCCCGCTAAAATTGCAGCTAAGAAGATGGAAAAGAAAATCCATGACCAGCTTGAAGAGTCGGGTGCAAGCAAAAGTCTTCGTAGTAGCGCATTTGAAATGGCCCTGTTTGGCACGGGTATTATGAAGGGTCCGTTTGCTACGGATAAAGAGTATCCTAATTGGAATGATACTGGAGAATACGACCCGCTGTTTAAAACAGTGCCGCAGGTCAATCACGTATCTGTATGGAACTTCTATCCTGACCCAGATGCCAACAATATGGACGAGGCGCAGTTTATTATTGAGCGGCACAAAATGTCACGCTCTCAGATTCGTAATCTAAAGAAACGCCCATATTTCCGTAGCCAAGTTATTGACGAAGCTATTTCGTTGGGTGAGAACTACGACAAAAAGTATTGGGAAGACGACCTGTCTGACTATGCACCAGAGCATGGCATTGACCGCTTTGAGGTGCTTGAGTATTGGGGCATGGTCGATATCGAAATGCTGGAAGAACAAAATGTTGAGATTCCGGCTGAACTTAAAGACTTTGATGAACTGCAGGCAAACGTGTGGATTTGTAACAACAAACTTATCCGCATGGTGCTTAATCCGTTTAAGCCCTCTAAGATTCCATATGCTGCTTCGCCGTATGAACTGAACCCTTACAGCTTCTTTGGTGTAGGCATTGCAGAGAACATGGACGATACGCAGACGCTGATGAACGGTTTTATGCGTATGGCTGTGGACAACGCTGTGCTGTCTGGCAATCTGATTGTAGAAGTAGACGAGACTAATCTGGTGCCGGGACAAGACCTGTCACTATATCCGGGCAAGGTATTTCGCCGTCAGGGCGGCGCACCGGGACAGGCTATCTTTGGCACAAAGTTTCCGAATGTGTCGTCTGAGAACATGATGCTGTTTGATAAAGCGCGTGTACTGGCAGACGAAAGTACAGGCTTTCCGTCCTTTGCGCACGGACAGACCGGCGTGTCCGGTGTGGGCCGTACCGCCAGCGGCATTTCAATGCTGATGGGGGCAGCGCAAGGCTCTATCAAAACTGTTATCAAGAACGTGGACGACTATCTGCTTCGTCCGCTTGGTGAAGGTTTCTTCCGGTTCAATATGCAGTTTGATTTTGACCCATCTATTAAAGGCGACCTAGAAGTAAAAGCGCGTGGCACTGAAAGCCTGATGGCTAACGAAGTGCGCAGCCAACGCTTGATGCAATTCCTGCAAGTAGCAAGCAATCCTGCTCTTGCTCCTTTTGCAAAGTTCCAGTATGTAATCCGTGAGATTGCAAAGTCTATGGACCTTGACCCCGACAAAGTAACCAACAACATGAACGAAGCCGCCCTGCAGGCAGAACTTATGAAACAGTTCCAAGCCCCTGCAGAGGGTCAGCCAGCACCGGCAGGTGCTAATCCTGCGGACCCAACAGGTGCAGGCGGCGCAAACATAGGTGTAGGCATGGTGCCGCAACCGGGTGAACAAGGATTTAGTGGAAATGAACAACCAGCAAATACTCAGCAAACTCAAGCCGTGGGTCAACAACAACCGCCAGTGGCAAGCGTTCAGTGATTACGTTGATGCTGTGATTGAGATGCAGCAAAAAGCGTTAGAGCAAGCTGATGATAATGTAATGATGTATAGGTCGCAGGGTGCGATTGCAACATTACGCAAACTTAAAACATTGAGGGATGAAGTCAATGGCTCTTGAAAAACAAATGGACCTCTTTCAAGAAGGGGGAATGATGGACGAAGGCGGCACCACAGACCCTGTGTCTGGTAATGATGTGCCTACAGGTTCTTTGAAAAAAGAAGTCCGCGACGATATTCCTGCCCAACTTAGTGAGGGTGAATTTGTTATGCCAGCAGATGTGGTTAGATTTCATGGGCTAGATAAAATGATGGCACTTCGTGATGAAGCTAAATCGGGACTGCAACGTATGGAAGACATGGGACAAATGGGTAATTCAGAAGAAGCCACCATTCCTGATGGCATTCCGTTTAACATGGATGACCTTGAACTAGAAGACGAACCTATGGAAATGCAGGTTGGTGGTTTTGTTCAGCCTTCGTTTACACCGGGCGGTATGCAACAATCTCAGTTTACTCAGTACCAGCCGCAGTTTACACCCTATCAAATGCCCGATTATACGCAGCCTACTATGCCTGTTTATACTCCGCCTCAACAAGCTGCTACACCTATGGCTCCTACAGCGGTGCCGCAGTTTAGTTCTTTTGTAACTCCAACTTACGTAACATATGTAAATGATGCGGGTAATACTATACAAATTCCTGTAGGCCCAGACGGCAAACCTCTTATTCCTGTACCTGCAGGGTTTAAAAAACAGACCGATACACCTACAGTGCCTGATGCAACGCCAGACCCAGTACAACAGCAACCTGTTACTACGCAACAAAAAGAAGACGACCCCTCTGACGGCAGAGAGTTTGGCGGTGGTCCTGCTGGTTTGACTATGAATCAATCTAAAATTGCTGTATTGACTCAATTAGACGATGCGCTTGGTGTAAATAAAACTGGTTTTGGTCAAACTATATCAGGAATTAAAGATAAGTATAAAGCACCGCAGGGTCTTTCTTCTCTTAGTGTTATTGGTGGTATTGGTAGAGCATTTAAAGAAGGCAGTGAAATTCGCACTGCGCTAAAAGATTATGATTATGATAATCTTGCTAAACAATCAGGTCTTACAAGAGAAAAACTAGATGGTGTTGTTCAAGAACTTACTGGAGAAGTATACAGTGGCTATCGTAATCCTGAAACTGGAGAAGTGTCTGGGCAAAAAGACCTCCGCTCTGCTTTACAAAGAGCAAAAGATTTTGTTAGCGGTGTAGGTAAAGAAGAAGAATTTGGTGATGAGTTTGGTAACATTGCTGATGATGGTACTATGCCGACAACCACAGGTGTAGAGACTGCGCAAGTAACAGGAGATGCTGCAGGTAAAACTGTTCGTCAAACCGCTGAAGAGTTTAGAGCAGATGAGGCACGTAGAGCAGGACTAGCGGGAATGCCTACCGCAGACCAACTAGCAGGCAGTGATGTTATTGATGAGCGTATAATCCAAACTGCTAATGCTTTGCTTGCTAGAGATACTACACTAAGCGCCGATGATGCCATGAGAATGGCTGTCATAGGTGAAACACAGGGTATTGATGCTGTTCGGGAATACGCAACATCAATACAAGATGATGGCATTACTGATGCGGCCTTTGCTGGCTCTACATTAGGCACGGCAGACGAAGCTGTACCCGGTGGAGTTGCAGCGGCCATTAGACGTAGCCAACAAACGAAACCTACAGATGTTTCTACAAAGGCTCCCGTATATACAGAACCTGACCCCTCGAGCGACGTTCTTCCGGGCGAACCGGGTTCTGATACTGCTGCGCCTGCTTTGAATAGAGAAGAGGTAGATAGGCAAACACAAAATTATAGAAACCGTGGTTATAGCCCATCTAAAGCAGCAGTAGCAGCGCGGAATAAAGTCACTGCAGATAATGCTGCAAAACAACAGCGGCGTGACCGGGGCGAAACAGAAGAAAACATTGCCAAGACTTCTGCTGTTACAGATAGCAATGGCAATCCTGTAAGAAGCGGTTCTGATAACTCTATTGTAACTAGCGGCCCACAAAGTGAAGCCCCAGAGCCTAGCAAGTCTATTGTTTGTACAGAAATGTATCGTCAAACACAACTAGACGATTGGGCAAAGGCTATGAAAATTTGGGATGTGTACCAAAGAAAATACTTGACACCCCACCATGAAATAGGGTATCATTGGTTATTCAAACCATATGTAAAAAGAATGCAAAATAGTAATGTCCTTACACAATTTGGTGCTTTTCTAGCACGTAAAAGAACACTACATTTAAAATACGTTCTAACTAAAGGTATTGCTAAAGATGATATTGTAGGAAATGTGTGGTGTAAAATTATACATCCGATTGTGTATGTTGCTGGAAGGACAAAAGAATGGCTGAAACTGTAGATGAATTAAAGCAAGATATTATTGATAGGTTTACTACTTTATCTGATGACGATAAAGATACACTTACAAGTATGATAGGAACACAAGAGTTTCGTGTACTTGGAAAAATTCTTGGTCCTGAACTGTCGGGCATAGCTAATTTTACAGCTATGAAACCTGCAGTTAAACCCAAGAAACGTGGACTAGCTACACGATAAACGGCTAGATATGTTGGCTACTCATCCCCCATCTCCCCGACAGGTGTATGGCTACGGTGGCCCCAACAACGGAGAAGTAAAATGGCAGAAGCCGAAATCATGGCTGAAGAAATGCAGTCACCAAAAAAAGTTGCGTTTGCAAATCGTAAATATACTAACGAAGAAAAACGCAAAATGGAAGAAGAAGAACTTGAACAAATGCTCAAAGAGCAACGTGGTGAAGTAGAAGAGGCCACAGAAGAAGTCGAGGCAGAGCCTAGTAGCGGAGAAGAAAAAACATTTAAAAAGCGTTACTCTGACTTGCGTAGGCATCAACAGAAACAAGCAGAAGAATTTAAAACAGAACTTGAAGAACTAAAACGTCAACTAGCAGACGCCACAAAAAAAGAAATGAAGCTGCCAAAGTCTGATGAAGATATTGAACAGTGGGCGGCAGATTATCCTGATGTAGCAGCCATTATTGAAACTATAGCTATAAAAAAAGCAAGTGAACAATCTAGCGCACTTGAAGAAAGAATGAAGGCTATTGATGAACTGCAATTATCTGCAACAAAAGAAAAAGCAGAAGCAGAACTGATGCGGCTGCATCCAGACTTTGATACTATTCGTGATAGCGACAGTTTTCACGAGTGGGCAGAAGAACAACCTAAGTGGGTGCAGGATGCGCTGTATGAAAACGACAACGACGCACGTTCTGCTGCTAGGGCTATTGACCTCTACAAAGCTGATATGGGTATTGGCAAAAAGAAACCCAAGTCAGACAAGGACGCAGCCAAATCTGTCTCTACAAAGAATAGTCGCAGTAAGCCGCAAGAAAACGAAGCCTCCTCATACTTGAAAGAGTCGGAAGTACAGAAGATGTCACCGCAAGAGTACGAGGCACAGTCCGACGAAATTATGGAAGCTATCCGTTCTGGAAAGTTTATCTATGATATTTCTGGTTCAGCCAGATAAAAAAAGTGTTGACAAGTAGTTATTTTTTAGTATAACTATAGTCATCAAAGGTGTAAGCAGGTTCGCTACTTGCTTACATCTAATCCGCAAACACTTCAGTCTTATGGATTACCTGACGAGCATGGCCCGTTGA
>VMHT01127361.1_pt1 | contig 43840 bp, 34 predicted proteins | sample 4693611 | NCBI WGS metagenome assembly VMHT01 (sample SAMN12280063, study PRJNA550983) | marine metagenome | isolation source: seawater sampled from same location over 5 years 0.02-0.2 micron viral filtrate | place: USA: collected off the coast of southern California halfway between the port... ...
CCAAGGCGCGGCGAGAGGATTAGCATTCTCGATGCTGCACTGGTTGAAAGCGGCCTCGCCCTTGATTGGCTCAAGACGGTCTCAAAAGAAGAAAAAATTGCTTGGGGCGTGGTTGAGGGACGCCGTCCACAAATCCATCACGATCACCCCTTGCGAATCGACGACCCAGCTGATCGTTTGCTGGTACAGGCAACTGGACGTGTTGTGGCCCTCGCTCGGATGACGCTCGAACTGGCCAACGTCGATCGCCTTGTCGAGGTGCTCTTGGAGCATGACATCAGGCGCCTCATCGTTCGAGCCACACTAGCGCCAGAACTGCAACCCAAGATTCAAGGGGCTATCGATCGGCAGTTAAATCGGCGACATGGCCGCCGTGATGCGTTTTTAGTTCAACAACCAGGTGACGAAATGCTGCTGATTTGTGTCTCCGAATAAATCCCCATCATAAAACCACGAAATTCACATTTCAAAAAAGCGTGAATTTCGCTTTCAGCATCGCGATGAGGCGCGTCGCGGTCTTGATATAGGGGAGGTTGGTCGGAAACCTGCTTGACACTAGGTGTCGAGGTTGAAGGTGAACCAACATGGCACGACCAAAAGACGAGGATTTGGGAGATGATTTCTCATACATTCTGCGAATGGCAGACACCGACATGGACGGGCTAAAGACCCTTTCAACTGCATTGACCTCGGTTAAAGGCGTCGGCCCACGTACTGCAATTCAGATCTGCAAGAACACCGGATTCTCACCTTCTTCACTTGCCGGCCACCTTTCAACTGAAGAGCAAGAAACCCTCCGCATCGCCATCGAAGGCTATGCAGAAACCGTGCCGCTCTGGATGCTCAACCGCCAGAGAGACCTCGAAACAGGGGACGAGCTTCACCTTACAGGTCAACAAGTCACATTGACTCTCAAAGACGACATTGAACGCCTTCGAACCATGAAGTGCTACCGTGGTGTTCGCCACGCCAGCGGAAACAAGGTTCGTGGACAGCGTGGACGGTCGAACGGCCGTGGCGGCCTCACACTTGGTGTGAAGCGAACGAAGTGATTTGGAGGGATGATGAATGGGAGAACCAAAGTTTGCACGTCCGAAATTTGACACGCCATCCCACCCGTGGAAGGCAGAACGCATCGAAGAAGAGCATCAGATTCAGAAGAATCACGGGCTCAAGAACATGCGAGAAATTTGGAAGGCAAAGTCTCAACTCCGCCGTCACCGACGTCAAGCAATGCGCCTAATCGGTATGTCTGACGGAACGGCAGCTCACATCAAGCGTGAAGTTGACGACCTCACACGTTCCCTGCACAACAAAGGCCTCATCGCATCAGATGCCTCACTTGACGACATTCTTTCCCTCGGTACAGAAGACATCCTCAACCGCCGTCTGCAAGCCCAAGTTTACTACAAGGGTCTCGCAGCAACCATGAAGCAAGCACGACAACTCGTCACCCACGGGCACATTTGTGTCGGCGACCAAAAAGTGACCATTCCGTCTTACCCGGTCAGCCGTGATGAAGAAGAGGAAATCAAGTATCACATGTCATCTGATTTGAACGACCCAGACCACCATGTTCGCCAAATCATCGATGGGCGCGCCTCCTCAGCAGAATACGCTGTGGAAGAAGAAGAAGTTGATCCAGAAGCAACCGCAGAATTCGCTACCGAAGTAAAGGAAGCGGCTGCAGAAGCCCCTTCCGCAGATGACGCTGGAGGTGACGAGTGATGACGCGCCGTGCAATTATCAACATCTTCAGTTCGTACAACAACATCCTCATGACAGCTACTGATCTTACCGGTGCTGAAACCATTACCACCTGCTCTGGTGGTCAAGTCGTCAAATCCTCTAAGGACAGCGGTGGACAATTTGCAGCAACACGCGCTGCTGAGAAGATGGCCGACACCCTCAAGGAAAAGGAATTCACTCAATTAATCATCAAGTATCGGGCACCAGGTGGCAACCTCTCGAACAACACCGGGCCTGGCGCACAAGCTGCAATTCGTGCCCTCACTCGTGCTGGCATGACCATCACTCGAATCGAAGACGTGACGCCTATTGCTCACGATGGTACCAAAAAGAAGGGTGGCCGCCGTGGCCGCCGTGTCTGAGACCTAAGGTGGATTACATGGAAGCAAAGATTGTTGATGGCTGGCCACGAGAGAATGCAATTCGCATTCTTCTTACCGATACTGACGCTGCGCAAGTGAATGCAATTCGCCGTGCCCTCATTGCTGACGTCCCAAAACTTGCAATTCACCGAGTCGACTTTTCGCAAGGTGTTAATCAAGACAATAAGGGTGAAGTTCTTGAATCCGTCAACGTCCTGCCTGACGAAATCCTTGCGCACCGTTTGGCTATGATTCCAATCCCTACCTTCCCAGAAGAAGGCATTCACTTCATCGACACGTGCCCAAACTGCATCGACCTCGCTGAAGAATCGAAAGGATGCCCATCGTGCCAAGTTCTCTATTCGCTTTCTGCCCGGGGGCCAACCGCCGATGCAGAAGAAGAATACAAAACCGTTTACGCAGGTGACCTTACGACCATTTCTGATCAAATGTTTGACATCCGAGATGAGCACAAGCGCATTCCACTCACTATTCTCTCGAAGGGCCAGTTCCTCGAGTTCTATGCTTTCGCTAACCTTGGCCGGGGCCGAGACCACGCAAAGTGGGCCTCTGCAGGAGCGGTTGGTTTCCGACCACAGCGCATTGCAAAGCTCAACAAGCCAAAGAAGGCACAAATCCTCTTCAATCTTGGATTGACGACCTCTGATGGAACCAGCATCGACGCTAAATTATTCGGCAAAGACAAGACCCTCACCGATATCAATCACGTCATTGACCTTGAATCCGCGCTCCACCAAGTTGGACCGGGTACCGGGCGAGATGGTGACTTCGATGACGCCATTACCCTCGAAGAAATCGAACACGCCTATGTGTTCTCCTTTGAGACCGACGGCAGCCTGTCTCCCGAGCAAGCGTTCAATGGTGCAATGGATGAACTCCAAAGTCGCTTTGAGAACCTTACAAGCGAAATCGAGCGAGCCTTTGCTTGATTCAATCCCTGCGTCCTACAACCGCAAGCGGTTAAATCGATCTCAGCACGTTGTAAAATCGTTCTCTGTGCCCAAAGGATTGACCCACAGAGGTCCGGGTCAATCAATTCAATCTCATACTCAACTCTATGAGTGACCCAACTTAGGCCAAGGTAAGGGCGTATCTGTGTCGAAGAGAAAGTACGGCGAAAGCACAGCGGTTGATCTATCTGAATGGGGACGGCCTCTCGCTCGAATTTTTGCTCGATTTCTCAAGAAAAAGCCAGTATCAGTTCTCCAAATAACCAATCTTCACCTTTTATTGGCACTGTTTTCTGCCTGGCTAATACTCCAGGGGGAAGTGATTGTTGCCTGCTTTTTACTCATCGCTAAAGGCGTGTTAGATGCTGTCGATGGAGAACTTGCTCGGTTGAGGGAAAAACCATCGCACGTCGGAAGGTATTGGGACACAGTTGCTGACACGATCGGTCTGATAGCAGTGATGTGTTCATTCGCGAACTTGCTGGGCTGGAGCGGCCTATTGACTGCTGCCATGATCCTGGCCGTTCTGTTCCAATACTCGCTTTTTAATCACTATTCAATCCTGCTTCGAGCACGAGGTTCTGGTGATCTGACAAGTCGGATTGACGAACGAGTTCGACCAACAGCTCATCCTTGGGAACAACAAAGAAATGTCAATATCTTACATGCAATCTATGTTTTGTGTTTTAGTTGGCAGGACAACATCATCGCTGGAATAACTGGAAAAGGTTCAGATAAATTAGTCTTCGAACTCACCGCATCATCATCCCTCGGTTATGGGTTTCAATCATTGGTCATCTTTTCATTGGCCCTCTGGCAGAAGATCGATTATCTGCCCTACCTTGTCTTGGGGGTAAACAGTCTCGTCATGTTGGCCGTAGTTGTACGAAGTTGGTTTTCAACCTCGCCCAGAATTCAATCGGTGTGACCAACTCTCAACAAAATCAACTAGGTTTACGCCCTTCATTCTGCTGAATGAGCCTCACCCTCGATCTCATACAAGTTGCTTATTTCGCCTAAACGGTTCATGTATAGTATTCCAAAGCCAAAGGCAACTATGCCAATAAACATCCAGGTGATGTAAGTGAAGATACTGTCGCCCTCTAATGAAAACTCCATGGATAGGGCGAAGAGGGAGATGATGGTGCCAAAGGAACCAAATCCACGCCTCCATGGTGCTTCAGTTTCTTCTCTGAAGCCTTGCAAACCTATTCCTGCAAGATAAAGCGCCATGAGTGTCCAAATCAATTCATTAGGGTCAAATTCTGTCATCGCCAAACAAAAACCAGCGACAACATACCCCATTGCGAAAATACCAACCGTATCGAGCCAAGAGAAGAAAGCCTCCTCATCATCCCATCCAAAAATCTTCCAAGCATAGTCTGTTTTACTTGAGATGTATGTATAGGCCAGCCCTTCTAGAATCAAAATTAATCCTGCTAGCCTGTAAGCTAAGATTTCATCGATCAAGTCAGCGTTTTGCATCGAGAAATTAATGAAAACGAGGACATGAACCACTGGCAAGAAGGTGAACAGGGTTGTGTATTTCTCAGTGACCGTACAGTATGTCAGATAAATTGCTCCAATGACAGGCCCTAGTCCTGACAACGCAGTAATCGATAATAGGAATCCACCCAATGCAGCATTCCTTGAGAAATTCAAGAATACTTCCTTATGCGCCTCATTGAGCTGGAATAACATGGGGAAATCTGCGTCTTCCTTTTTGTCATCTGGTGAGAGAACCGTGTCGCTAGCAAAGCGATACATGACACCTGTCCTTGTCATTTGGTTGAGTATGAACGAATATATCGCTCCATAGAAGGCCGACGAACTGATTACATCTAAGAGTGCATCAGGATTTCGTCCAGCGTCCACGTTGCTGTCAAATCCAACAGCTAATGCTCCAAACATAGCGATCACAAGCAGTGGGATATGTTCCAAACGGCCAGTGACCCAGGCGAAAATTGTGACGAGAATAATCATTGCTGTTGGCAGCCAAGCCACATCTGGCAGCATGCCAAACAAACCAATAGTGAGCCAAATAAATGGGATGGTGAAAGGCAATTCTTCGTCCACTTCTTCCTCAGTGCTTTTCGAATCAATCACAGATTTGATAATCACCGCAAACATACTCAACGAAAGGACGAGAGAGGAGAATGTGGGTATTTCGAGATTGCTGACTTCGTTCATAGCAACTCCGAGAATGCTTATGTCGAGGAGTTGTGCGATATGGGAGCCATCTGCTAAGAATCGATTCGCAAAGAGGAAAATCGACAATGGCGCCATGCACAAAACAAAATTTCGCCTATGGAGTATTCCTCGGTAAATCACCAAAGAGTACATCGATAGGAATAAGATGCCTCCACTTGCATCAAGGAGCCCTAAAGCGAGTAGGCCAAACAGCGTCATATCGTCGGCCTTTGCATTCAAATCTGCTTTATTCATCTCATCCCTTTTCAGTAAAACAGAGATGATGATCGGACCCGAGAGCAAAATGATATCGAAGAGAAGAGTATTGATCTGTAATGCGTCAGTTTCAACATCGTTCAGCAAGAACCTCATACCAATTGGTAATGAAATTATGAACGTGGCCCATACAGCGATTGCCCTCGATACGGAGTCGTTTCGGTCTTCAATCAATACCTCTCTTATGAGGATTGAAATTGGAATAATAATTGTCGCTATCCAATGAACATCGGTAAGTAAACTTTCAATATTGATAGACGAAATTGAAATCATAATCAGTGCCAGTGGCCCCAAAAGACTTGAACGCGCAAGCGGGCCGAATCCTTCGATTTCCTCCGGAGCATCTCTAAATGGCGTAATCCATTTGAGACTCTCTTGATCATACACTGGCACCATGCCTTGTCCTTTTGCTTGGGTGAGTTGGAGTAGATATCCAAGATCCAATTCAGATTCCCTAAACTTGAACATCATAATGTAGGCCGCAAGCGCAACAATCGCTAAACTCACATTGAACCCATCAAGCTGATTCTGAAAATTATCCAGCATTGGGATTTCTAATCTCTCAAGCGAAGATAGCACTACGGTGAGGGCCATTGCTATAGTAATCCCTAGGCTCGCTGAAACAAATTTTCTTTGTTTGCCCGATTCCACAGCTTCCTGTTGTTGCAGGTATGCCGAGATAAGGATGTAAAACACGACAGCCCAAGGTATTAACCAACTCGTACCAAACAAGACGGCCTTTGACAAAAACAAATTCACGATTGCAATATTTATTGAAAAATCTGTGAGCCGATCATTGCGCCTGGAATATTCTACAATGATCAGAATTGTGAGCAGAATTATTTCCTCGAGTAAATCATATTCAGAGGCCACAGGGTTGTAATAACTCTGGATTAAAAACGCTCCACTGATCGCAATTACAGACCAATCAGCGACCCAGCGACGAGTGACTTTCGATATGATCACGAGGTAGGGTAACATCGCAGTAGCGATGATCCATGGAATGATACTGGACTCTGGAGTGAATAAGAAAAGAGACCCTGCAAGTCCGATTGGCATGTAAGGTATTCTCCGCTTGAGCGTGGCGGGGAAGTATCCAACCAGGACAGTGAGCCACAAGATGACTTGGAGATTCACAACACCCTCTAAGGCGCCGAGATTATTTCCTCTGAGTGGGCCGAGGACCAAATTTAGATCATCATGTTGAACCAACCAAATCGCATAAATGACCACGCCGACCAAGAAGATAGAAGTCCATTGCATCAAATCCTGCCTTAGCCGGTCATCGGCTGCTAGAGAACCCTGGACCAAGATGATGAACGTCATCAAAGATAACGCACCACCTTCGCCGCCAATGACATCGGGCGTATGTGCGAACTCGTAAAGGATCGGAACAAGTCCGCTGAAAACTGCAACAATAGAGAAAATAATACCATTATTGGTTCGAAGCGCTAACCACATCGATAGGGCTGACAGTGAGATAATTGAGATACCAAGCTCATATGAAACAATTTGATTCGACCAGTCAAGCCACGGTCCGAAACCAATCATTACGATTGCAAGAGGTGTTAGCGTATTGACTGCTAAGCCGAATGTGATTTCGCCGTTGAGTTTTCTCAAGTACCAGTACTGGCCTAGTGCAAGTAAGACGCAGCCGGCCAATTGCACATAAATTGCTTGAGCAGCAGGTTGCCAATTTTCTTCCTGCCATGGTCTTGCTTCATCCACGAAGATATCTATTCCGGATTCAGCAGCGATGCTGATCAACAAACGCATCGAATATAGGACTCCTATAGCGGAGAAAAAGAATCCAATACCTATGATGTAGCCATGAATGCTATGGACCAAGTTACCTCCTTTGCGGCGTTGCCACTCGACGAGTGCTATCGCCATCATTGCCGAAATGATACCTCCAAAGCCGAGAACCAAAAAATCCTCATTTGAAGTTGAATCGTCCCAAGCGATTGAAAGGATCCCCCCCCATATAGCGGCGAGTGAGATTCCGTACAAAATCAATTGAGCGAACTTTTGTAGCTCAATATTTTCTTCCTTGGACTGAATTTTACCAATTGGTCGTTCGGCGATAGCAACTGGTTTTTCTGAAGAAAACAGGCTTCCCGGCCTGTCATTTTTCGGTGCCAATGTTCGATTTCGGCGTCGTGGCCTAACGGGTGCTTCAGACATATTTTTCGGTGCGAACCAATGGAGTTTGTATATTATAATTTACGCCGGACATAAAATTGAAATCATTCATATTAACGACTTTGCCGGGTTTTAGACGTTCAAAGGCCATTCAATTTGGGGCCGGAAGCTCGCAGCTGTTTCGCCCCATCAAGGTGTTAAACGGGCAGTAGCCAATTGCCGAGGTGATTACGCCCCAGAGGCCGACTAAGAGAAAGAGAATTTCGATTTGAAAGGATCCGAGAAAGTCGATAATCACCGCAGAGGTACCGAAGGTTGCCCGTAACACTCTCTCCCTCCCGCCAACGTTCATGGGCTAAAATCTGCTAATTCTGGGTTTAATGGCTTGTATAGGTTGACCTTACACCACCTGCGAGGCATCTTATGACCGCGTCATCCGAGGTTTGATAACGGACCATGACCGCCTTGAATTCATGCAGAACGCACGCCGCACTGCCATTTGCCTGACTCTGTTGTTCCTCGTCGCTCCGATGATGCCGCTTGCAACCGCCTCCAATTCAGAATCGGAATTAAAAATTGATTTGGAGCAACCCACATTTGTTTCCATCGAAGATTCTATCAAATCAATTGACGCACTGCCATTGAAATCACTAGAACTGCTCACTCCAAAGGCGACATCGACCAGTGGTAGGGCGGCATGCCCGAGCCCATCTTCACTCCAATCGGATGGCGGATCAAGCGGCGATGCGGGCGCCGACGCCAATACTTCAAGGTCCCTTGGGACCAACCCAAATTCTGGAACAACTGGAGTTCAAGGATGCGTTGACGCAACCGATACCGATGATTGGTACACCGTGACTACAACAGCGGGCAAAGACGTTGATGTGGAACTCGTTGTGCCTTCGGGAGCAGATTTCGACTTGTATTTGGTCGACTCTTCCGGTGGAGAATATGACCATGACTGGTCGGAATACAACGACCCACTGGAAAAGGTCAGCACGACAGGCACCAGTTTCTCAGGCGTTGCCTCAACCTTCTACCTCAACGTCAGAGCCTACAGCGGAGATGGCCAGTATACGTTACGAACGTGGACCAACAACACCCCACCACGTCCTGATTTGGTCATTACCTCGGTCATCGAGCCGGCAACTGCACAAGCTGGAGACACGGTAACGGTAGAATACGTGGTCGAAAACATCTACAACACCACTTCCGATCCATTTGAGGTCCAGTTCATTCTTTCAACAGATCAAACATACGACCAATTTGACACCCTCCTTTCTGAATCACAAAGCGAGGCAGCACTCGCCGAAAACACGTCGAGAACAACGTTTGCCTCAGTGGTATTGCCTACCAGTCTCTCAGACGGTTCGTATTACTGGATTGTTTGGGCAGATGGCTACAACAACCTCACAGAATACAACGACACCAACAACAACCTTGCTTCCGACCAAGCCATGCTCGTTGGCGACTCATGCCAGGATTACAATCCAAACGGCGAAGATGATGCAGGTCTTGGCGCCGACGCTCCAAACAATGAATCAGCTGCATCAACACCCCTCGGAACGAACGTCACAGACTCCTACACAGGTTGTATTGATGGACGCGAAGGCAGCGACGTGTTCGCCTTCGATGTTCCGTCAAACCATATTATTGAAGCACAACTGACGATGGATCAATCCGTCTTTTTCACCTTACGCTTGACCACTTCCAATGATGTGACTGTTGACTATGTTGGCACACAAGGTTTCGTGACCACCAAAACTGATGATTATGATGGGGTCGGCGACACGTATTTCCTCAACATCAGCCGTTCAGGGACTGCAGTGAACTGGACGCTCGATGTCTGGACGAATTATTCAGCCCCTACAGCGAACCTCATCGTGTCTGATGTGAGCGCTCCAGTAACTGGTGCTGCAGGATCGAGTCTTGCAGTTGATGTTGTTGTCAACAATACGGGCTCTTTACTTGCCCCAGCAAGTACACTTTCTGTATGGTTATCTGTTGACGGCGCGCTGTCGCCTGATTGGGACTTGCCGCTTGGTAACACAAGTGTCCCATCCATTGACGCCAATCAATCAGATGTTGTTCAATTCTCGGGAACTATTCCTGCAAATGCACAAGGTGGAAACTACAGCGTCATCGTTGTTGTGGATTCGGATGAACTGATCGATGAGAGGAATGAATTAGACAATGAAGGAATGGCCGATGATGAACTTCTCGTCGATCAAAAAGCAACTGCTTGCCCTGCACAGGATGATGGGGGCTCTGGTAGCGACGCTGGTGGAGATGAAAACACAGCCTACCTCCTCGGCGAAGATATTTCAATGACGATTACCGGATGCGTTGATGAAAATGCAGACACGGCCGATTGGTACGAAGTTGTCGTTTCACCAGGACTCAACATTACCGTGACTCTTGTCAATTCACCCGATCAAGATGCAGATGTCTACCTAAGAGACAGTTCAGGACAGTGGTTTGAGCGAGGTTACTTGGCCGGTTCAAATGATGAAACCATCTCGACAGCCGACGATGCGACTTATGCCGGTGCTGGAGGGACATACTTCATCAGCGTTGAAGCCTATCTCTCATTGGGTGTGTATACCCTCGTTATCGAAACAGAAGGCATTGATCCAAATTCGTTTAATTGTGGTCAACAAAACGACCTCGGAATTGGTCAAGATGCGCCAGCTGGAAACGGAATCAATCTCGGACAGAACCCGTCCGTAGGCGGAGAGGGCTGCTTCTCAGGTGCAGACGATCTTGACATCTACGCATTCAGCATGAATGAAAATGAAAACTTTGATCTTATCTTCGATGCTGACACGAGCCTACCGTTTACCGTGACCATCCAAGACGCAGGAGGCAATTTGGTTGCTTCTGCGGACAACACAAGCTACGGCATGGTTTTCCAAACTCTTGGCACAGCATATGAAGGTCAGACCAAGGATTACACAGTGGTCATTGACGCAGCAGGGGCCTCTGGATTGTACAATCTTTCAATCAATACAGTCGGCGCAGCACCAGCAGATGTTGCAGTTTCGACCCTCGTATGTCCTTCCGACCATACCTCTGGCGAGGAAGTCCAAGTCTCTTGGGAACTGGTCAGCCTCAGAGGACCAGCGAATGATGCAACAATCACTCTTTATCTCGACCTGCTTGACGAAAGCGGCACTGAAGTCGATCGTATGGTCACAACATCAGCAATTGTCTCGACCCAAGGAAACCTAACCTTCGGAGCAGATTCAGAGTTTTACACAACACCTGATGAAACCACAACTGGCAATTACACTTGCCGACTCACTATCGATGTGAATGATGACCTTGATGAAAGCGATGAGGCCAATAACGTTCACTTCGGTGAGGCTTTCTTCATCCAAAACGAAGAGGAATTGTGGGCCAATGACGTTGATCGTGATGGCTTCAATACCACTGATACCGGTGATGGCATTGTTGATGATTGCCCGACAACCTTCGGCGAGTCGACCATCGACCGAAACGGTTGTGCGGATATCGATGAAGACGGAGTGTCCAACCTGAACGATTTGTGGGCGCTTGATCCTACTCAAGCCCTCGACACTGACGGCGACTCCTTTGGCGACAACCCACTTGGCACAGATGGCGATCAATGCCCAGATGTCCCCGGCGTCGCAGCTGGGGAAGGTGGCGACGGATGCCCAGCACCTATCGTCGACGCGGATGGTGATGGCGTGGTCGATGCAGATGACGACTGCCCAGATACGCCTGATGGCGCAACTGTTGGCGCAGACGGATGTGAAATTGACGACTCAGTGGACGATTCCGACAACGACGGCAATGATGGAGATGCGAACACAGGCGACGACAACATCACCACACCAGTTGACGGCACAGACGATGACAGCGGTGACGGAGCAGTCGACAATTCAGACGACGCAAGCGATCTCAACGATGTCCAAGCGGAGTCGGAAATCTTTGGCATGTCGCCACTTATTGTTTATGCAGTCGTCGGCCTCATTGTCGCAGGATTGCTTTCAGTCCTCCTCCTTCGAGGCCGTGGTGGTAATGCTGATACAAGCGCCTTCGCAGCCCAAGAAAAGGCCTACGGGGCCGCACCTACGCTTGCTGCAAACGACCCGAGCATCACTGCGGAACAACTCGCCTATGAGCAACAATTGGTTGCTTCGGGATACCCTGCAGACTATGCACGATCCTACGCAGATCAGCACTTCCGACCTTGGCTGAAAAACTGATTTCACCTCTGAGAATCCGAAGCGAATGCTCTTGACCCTCCTTCATCTGGGCGATGCATGCACGCACTCATGGAGACCAGCGCAGGGAACATCACAATCGAACTTTATCACGGCAGCGCTCCCGATACAGTGGCGAACTTCGTCAAATTAGTCAATATGGGCCATTACAATGGTCTACACTTCCACCGTGTGATTGAAGATTTCATGATTCAAGGCGGCTGCCCACATTCCAAGGATCCAATGTCCCGTCGAGCAGGAACCGGTGGCCCTGGCTGGCAAATTCCTTGTGAGCCATCTGCACTGCGACTCAAGCACGACAAGCCGGGTATTTTCTCGATGGCGAACGCCGGTAAGAACACTGGTGGTTCGCAATTTTTCCTCACCACTGTTGCTACACCTTGGCTCAACGGAAACCACGCCGTTTTCGGTGAAGTCGTCGAAGGTATGGACGTTGTCAAAGCCATCGAAGGCTGCAGAAAGCTCCCAGGCGACCGCCCATCAGAGCCGCAGCAAATCGTGCGCGTTTCAATTGTCGAGTGAGGTGAAGAAATGGCCATTCTGGCCCTCCATGGCGGCGCTGGTGGTGACGGTCCTTGGCGTGGTATGACTGCACTTGATCCGCAACGCCTAGCGTGCATGGAACGCATTTTGAACGATCTCGGACCTCGCCTAGAAGCAGGCGAAATAAATGCGCTGGAAGCCGTGACCCTCGCGGTTGAGTCGATGGAAGACGAGCCGTTGTACAATGCCGGGCGCGGCTCAGTCTTGGCTGCCGATCAGTGCGTGTACATGGACGCCAGCATTATGCAAGGCAGCGACCAAGCCGCAGGCTCGGTGGTCAATATCGAGTCGACGCGCCACCCGATTAGAGCCGCACATCTTCTGCTTAAGCAGGGCTGGCCAGTGATGCTGAACGCCTCAGCGGCCGACGCTTTTGCAGAAAAAAACGGCCTCGAACAAGTCGATTTAAATTGGCTGAAAACCGACCTACGTCAAGCGCAGTGGGAAAAATGGCACAACGAGAAGAGTCGGCCAGGATCAACTGACGAAGATGACGAGGCAGCATTGGATCACGACCTTGGGGAACCCGAAGGTATGGGCACAGTTGGCGCAGTCGCCCTCGATTCCAGCGGAGATCTGGCTGCAGCGACTTCGACTGGCGGAATGACGGGCAAACCAATTGGCCGAATCGGCGATACGCCAATTATTGGGGCGGGCACGTGGTGTGATGCTTCGGTAGCAGTTTCCTGCACGGGGGTTGGTGAAGCGTTCATTCGTACCTGTGCAGCACATGAGGTCGCAGTTCAACTTCGAACCGATTCTGGAAATTTAGCAAAGGCCTGTGACACCGTCCTCGATATGGTCAAACCAATGGGTGGAAGAGGCGGCATCATCGCCATATCGAAATCTGGTGAAGTGGCATTGCCATTCCAGACCATGCTCATGTACAGGGGCTTGTGGCGGGCGGGGATGGTCACAACCGGCATTGGGAATGAAGAGTATTCCTCAAAACCAGGTACATTGGGCCAGAATGCAGGATTACCGTAAGAACGGTGAAGAAGTACGGCTTCTACGCTGTACCATGGCAAATGTACGCATTGAGGCGGACACCATGGGCGAGCTCGAAGTTCCAGCCGACAAATACTACGGTTGTCAAACAGCCCGCTCACTGATTAATTTCGACATCGGTTCCGACACCATGCCTCTTGGCGTCATTCGGGCCTTTGGCATTCTAAAACAGGCTGCAGCCAAAACAAACGTAGCGCTCGAGCAACTCGATCCCGAAGTCGGAGATCTCATCATTGCAGCCGCCCAAGAGGTGCTTGATGGTCAATTAAACGAACACTTTCCACTCCGTATTTGGCAAACAGGTAGCGGCACACAATCCAACATGAACACGAATGAGGTTATTGCAAATCGAGCCATCGAAATGGCCGGAGGCGAACTGGGATCGAAAACACCCGTCCATCCAAACGACCACGTGAACCGCGCCCAGTCCTCCAACGACACCTTCCCAACTGCAATGCACATCGCCGCTGCCGAAGCCATCACCCATGAATTGCTACCGAGCGTGCGCGCCCTTCGCAACGCGTTGGATGAGAAAGCCAAAGCATGGGCTGGCATTGTTAAGATAGGGCGCACTCACTTGATGGATGCGGTTCCACTCACCCTCGGCCAAGAAGCATCTGGCTGGGTCGCACAATTAGACGCGGATCTTCGCCGCGTGGATTTCGCCCTCGATGATTTATTTGAACTCGCATTAGGCGGTACTGCTGTCGGCACGGGCTTGAACACCCACCCGTTATTTGCACAAATGGTGGCAGATGAAATTGCTAACATCACTGGCTTAACCTTCTGTTCTGCTGAAAATAAATTCGCACAACTCGCAGCTCACGATGCGATTGTTGCAGCTTCGGGAGCCCTCAATACTCTGGCCGTATCTCTCATGAAGATTGCAAACGATGTACGATGGCTCGGTTCCGGTCCACGATGCGGGTTTGGAGAACTGGCCCTTCCAGCCAATGAACCGGGCTCGTCAATTATGCCGGGCAAAGTCAACCCAACACAAGCCGAAGCCATGACCATGGTTTGCGCTCAGGTAATGGGCAACCATACTGCAATCACTGTCGGAGGTAGCCAAGGCAACTTCGAATTGAATGTTTACAAACCAATGATGATTCATAACTTGCTCCATTCTGTTGAATTGTTGAGCGATTCTTGTCGAGCCTTTAGAACGAAGTGTGTTGAAGGGATGGAGCCCGTTGAAGAAAACATTGCACAACATTTGGAAAATTCACTTATGCTCGTGACCGCCCTCAACAACCACATTGGATATGATAAGGCAGCAAAAATTGCAAAAAACGCCCACGAAAAAGGCATCACTCTTCGCGTATCGGCGCTCGAACTCGGCTACTTAACCAACAAAGAGTTTGATCAATGGGTTCGCCCAGAAGAGATGACAGGGCCAAAGTAGGCCAGCTAACGCGACCCTTCAACGAACACAAAGTTCACCATCACTTGGAAGAGCAAGTACCAGAGAATGACCATCGTGAGAATTGCCAGCCCTCCTGGATCTGAGCCCGTTACGGTCCCGTAGCCAATGATGAGGCCAGCCAACCCAATCATGAAGAAGACGCGGTATGCAATTTGAGTCGCAATTCTGGCACTCGCAGACATTTTTCGCCAACCTGCAAAACCAAACCATCGGGCTACAAAACTTGCTTCTCGTTCTCCCTTCATTCAACCACTTCCTCATTTGGGCGCATTTGCCGGCCGATAGCAAAACCAACACAGTTGACGATGACATCGGAAATCTTGTTGCTCCACTCCTCAGACGCAAACTCGTACGGCAAGTACAATTCAAGCACTTCCCAACCTATTGATAGGACAAAAAAGGGTGCCCAACCAATCCTCAAAAATCTGCCAACACCTGCCCATTGGGCGAAATGACCCAACGACCACCAATTCAGCAGCGCCATGGTTGAACCAGTCAAATATAGCGTATAAGCATGTGAAATATGATTTCTTTCGTCGCCAACAGTATAATATTGTGGTAGAAAGTGGAATGGGGCATGAATATGCGTAAAACCGCACCTAGCCTATTGTTGACCGCCCTCCTTCTCGTTGCTCTTGTGCCAACTGGGACTGTTGCTGCAGCACCCTCCGAAGCATCTGAATTCTACTACGGCGTTGAATATGATTGGAGCAGCGTTGATTCCGATCTGAACAATTTGACCGGTCTCGACATCCCCGAAATTCTCGGTGAAGTGATGGGCGCTGCTGACGATGCTGGATTCAATCTAGTGGTTGGCCAGCTCTTGACTGGTTCATCCAACGTCTATATGCACCACACGGAGAACATTGCACCGCAAACCATCCAAAACCTCGAGGGTGAAGACATCAGTGTCTGGAGCAGAACCGACGACGTCACCCTACGCCACGGCGTTCTTGCGGACGGCGTGTTCATGACCGATTGGCTCGAACCTGCCTCGTTTGGCGGCAGCGATACATCGTTCGATATCGATGCATCCTCCAGTGGAAGCCAAGTGCTTACGGTGGACATGAGTTACACCGAATACCTCGATGACAACTACAACCTTATCGGAGCAGACATGCTCTTTGCCATGGAAGTTTCTTTGACGAATGCCATCGAACTCGACGCCATGTTTGAGGGCGGCGGTGAAGAAGTTTCAATCGATTTCGATACCGGGATTTCCCTCTCCTATGGAATCACCGAATCCTCCTCCCAATGGCGCCTTGGGTCCCCAAGCCCGATCTATGTCGAGATGTCAGGAAATGATTACACCGACTGGATGTGTGCAAATGAATGGGAACTAGATTATGTGGGCGTCAATGATAACGAAGTCGTCGATGATTGCGGCCAGCTCACCGGCACATACACCGGTGCTTTGGACTACTCATTCTCACTTACAGGTATCCCAACAGAGGAACTCGGATTGGATGCAGGCGAACTCGACATTGAACTTTCAGACTCGGTCACTGAATCCGGTACCTTTGAGGAAACCGTCGAGGATGTCGGCACAGAATTCAGCATGGGCAGTGATTTGACAGTCGACCTAGGGGATGGAGCAGGCCTCACCACCACGGTGGCCGCTTGCGAAACCTGCCCTCCAGGAAACCCACTCATGTTCTTGATGATGGGCAGCGTTCTAGCGGGCGCCAGTGCTTCGTTTGCAGAAGAAGTGGCTGAGGATGTTGCTGAGGAACTTAGCGAAGACATTCTCGGCATCTTTGGCGGCGGTGACGACGACGGCGACGATTACGATGAGTATGAAAACCAATGGCAATGCGACAGCGGCGACCAGTGGATCTACGAATGGTACGTCAACGATGGCGACGAAGATTGCTACGACGGCTCAGATGAGATGGACATGAGCGGTTCTTGGAGCGCCTATGGCGAGAACATGTACATGAATTTGGACATTAATGATGAGATGCTTTCCTTCAACGATGAAGGAGCAACCTTCACCTGTGACGATGGTATGGAAATCGACTGGTCGAGTCTCAGAGACTGGTCGAATGATTGTGCGAACAATGAAGATGAAGATGCAGGCCATTCAGAAACTGACACCTGGACATGCAACGATGGAACGACCATTTCGTGGACTCAAATCAACGACTACACTGCAGATTGCGCCACCGCTGAAGATGAAGGGGCTACGGCCCATTACACCGTTGAAGGTGTCTTGATGTCCGAAGACGGCACACCTCTTTCTCAACACCAAGGCACACTTTGTGATGCGAACGGTTGCGACCAGCAAATGGATTGGTTCTATGGCCAAATGAGCTTCGATACAGGAATTGCCCCCCCGGCATCCTACGGTTCACATGAATACTGCACAAGCGGGTCGGTGACCGATACAAGCACAGGAGACATTGTCATGGAATTCTCTTCGATGTGCAATTCTCAGTGGATTGGCCCTCAAATTGGGCACGCCCACTCAAATTCAGACGGCATGAACATCAACTTCGAGGTCCGCGTTTCCGATTGGTCCGAAGAAGCAGATGCGACGCTCTCTGTTTCAATGGTTGATGAAAATGGCAATCAAGTCTTCCTCGATTCCATGGCTATTGATGGCTCAGAAAATGAATACTACATGGAAGAGGACGTTTCAGTGCTCGAGGAAGGCGAATACTGCCTTCATGCTGAATTGACTGAGACTGGGCAATCAGAACCATATGACGCCCGGTCGGATTGCTTCAGTGTTGAAGAAGGTGCAGAACCAAGCGATGAACTCATTGCAGTTGTTGAAGCATTCATGGACTCTGACCTGCCCTCTGTTATGGATGCCTTTGGCATGAACCTCCAGGACCGTCTCGCAGACGTCGCTCCATCCGAGTTCCCATACAACGATGGCATGTGGGCTCCAATGTGGAGTTCTGAGCACGCTGCTATGGTCGGCGTTGGCGCTTACGCCATGGATGACGATGGTGCTTACATCATGGCAGGGCCAGCAACAGAAGGTTACTCCGATGACGCACCTGCAAAGGTGAGCATTCGATACTTGACCGGTGCACCTGCTAGCGTGGCAGCTGAAGAAGCTGAAACCGCCACAACCATCGATGACATTGTTGACACAGAGGAACACGACCTTGCTCAAATCACCGAAGATCTCGAAGATGCAGGCGTTGACACCACAGAACTTGATCTACCAGTTGATGGTACAGACGCTGGTGATTCAGACGATGAAACTCCACCTCAGACTGCAGAAGAACTTGCAGAAGACGCTGGACTGCTTCCTGCCTTGTCACCACTCTCGGTCTTGGCAGTGATTTCGCTTGCTGGCGTTTTCATCGGCCGTCGAAATGACGCCTGATTCGAGAACTCAAGTACAAGGAGTGTGAGGGGGGGCCATGTCCCTCCGTCCAGCACCGACGCGACTCGGGGCTGTGATTCGTGTGAGCGCCACCGCATTTATTGCGCTCCATATCGTGCTTTCCGCCTGGCTCGTTGTTCAGTTTGAAGGGCAATACACAGAAGGTCGGCCCTCGCCAACGACAATCAAGGCCACTGTGGCCGTGGACGATGAACAAACGCTAATCGACGTGAAAATGGAACGTTCGACTTCATTTGTGCTCTATATGTATGCTAGGGATTATCAAGAGCCAGAAGCAAACGAATCCGAAACACCTCCACAGCCTGCTGATTCTTCTGATGACGAAAGCCAAGAATCTGAGCCAAGAGCCTGGCTTGATCAAGCGCGCATATTTACCAAGATCACCCTCGTTCTTCTCGTTCTGAGTGAGGCTTTGATGGTGTTTGGGTTGCGGTTCAGAGCCCTTCTTCGCGGCACGATATGGTTCGCAGCCCTCGCCTGTTTTCTGATTGTGTTACCCGGCGCTTACCTCGGGGAATTAGCAGGAGATGGCGATGGTGATGAAGAAGAAAACCGTGAATCCTCTGAGGGAGATTTAGCAAATGAAACATTTGTCGCTCAAACAGAAGATGGAGCTATGGTTCATGGAACCTCCAATATTGACTTCTCATTGGCCCCTTTGGGTATTCACCTTGACATGATGTTCAACGGCTATGATCTTGGCTTGGTGGACAAGAATAACCAATCGACGGTCAGGGCTGAAGCTCCAGAGCCAGGAACAGAAGATGCAGATTCATGGATTCAATTCGAATCTAGGCTGACGGCAAAAGCCGGAAAAAACATTCAATCATTGTTTATTTTACCCGTGCTGTGGTTCTTCTTCCCCGCTGTCAAGAACGAAGCGCATGCAGAGGGCCTTGTTGATGAAGAAGGCTGAATTTACTCAGCCAACCTTGCCTTTCGACACACTTCAACAAAATTTTCAAACATTTCTTTACCGAATTCTGAATCATTGACTTCAGGATGGAATTGAAGTCCAAAACGATCGCCTTTTTGGTTTTCCATCCCCTGCACCTTGCATGAGTCGCTGCTTGCTGTGATGAAGAAACCATCCGGCACTTCATGAACCTCATCATTGTGCGATTCCCACACGGTTTGAGATTCATTGGTTCCAGCAAAGATTGTGCCACCCCCATCATGAAGCTGAATCTGCATTGCACCAAATTCAGGTTCGGGTGATTCCCGAGCATCTCCCCCGTAGAATCGGGCCATGAATTGGTGGCCAGCACAGATGCCCAAAACCGGGACGTCAAGTTCGAGGTAGGCTCCACAGTTTCCTAATTCACCTGTCAACCCCACTCGGGCAGCACCGCCTGAAAGAATGATTCCGTCCACCTCGCGCAACTCAGAAACAGGCGTTGTGTTTTCGATGATTTTAGTATCCACTTTCAGATAACGAAGCATCCGCCACTCGCGATGCGTCCACTGTCCTCCATTGTCAACAACATCGATGATGAGGGGTCGTTCGTCCATTGCACATCGCCTATGTTTTCGTGTGTGTAGGTCGAACAACCATGAACATGCCGCACCGATTCAGTCGTGAATGGGTTGATGGCCTGACACCGATTGGGGTGTCCATGGCCAGGGTGCTAATTGTTGGAGGGGGTCTTGCAGGCCTCTCGGCAGCGCTCGAAGCCACGTCCGCCGGCCACCATGTTGTCGCCCTCGAGCGAGCTCCGAGAGTGGGAGGTCGGGCCACGACACAACCTCTCGATGGATTCGCTATGGGGTATGGCCCACACCTCTTGTTGAAAAATGGCCCACTTCATTCCATCACCAAGAAACTGAGTCGAGTTCGGCTTGCTACTCAACCCTTACGCCCTCACCGGTGCGAGGTTCTCGGCCACGGGCTCATCCGACCGACAGGTGATGTGCGCACCGCTGCTTTGAACAAACGGGCGCTGAAGATGAATGATACGGCCCATCCAATTGTTCAAGCCACAGATTTCCTTGCCACATGGGGCTCGCCAAAAACAGATCAGAAACGACGTTCTGCACTGAATAAATCGCAACTTTTGGTCAGCAACGAAGGTTGGGCGGGCTTAGTTGGCCGAATGGCTGCGGCGCTTGATGAAGTTGGGGTTTTCATCGAGTGTGGGCTAGACGTCACCCGAATAGAGCCTGGCGTCGCCCATCTTTCTGACGGGCGAACGATTGATACTGATGTCATCATTCTTGCATGCGGCTCCAAGACAGCACGCAAACTCGTTTCTGAAATAGATGAAACAGCATCCTCTAAATTTTCCACAATACAAAGAACCACTGCATCCGTGGTGGAAATCGGACTTGATTCGAAACCATTCCAAGAACATCAGGCAGTTGTCGATATCGACCGGTCGATGGCAATTCTTGACTACTTTGCCATTCAACCACGTCTTGGTTTGGAGGGCTCACATCTTGCAGCTGTTGCCGTCGGCGGGTTGTCACAAGACGCAGGGCCTACGAAGTTCGAATCACCCGAAGAGCGTCTCTCCGCTCTCGAATCCTTCCTTGACGAGCGAGCGTTGGGGTGGCGAGAACACATCATTCAAGAAGGCCGTCAAAATAAAATTACACTTCACGAACTTCCATCACAAGAATTGAACCAACTCTCATTTGCTTCGCATGGCATTCTCTTGGCGGGCGCTTGGGTCGAATCAGAGTACAGTTTGGCAGATGGAGCGGTCGCCTCAGGTCGTAAGGCAGGCCGGCTTATTGCAAAAGTCATCCATTGAATGCTTATTCACCGGCGGCATAAGGAGCCTTCATGCGCTTTGTTTCTTGGAACGTCAACGGAATCCGTGCTGCGATTCGAAAAGGTATTGATGGTTATTTTGAATCCATTGATGCGGACGTATGGATGCTCCAAGAAGTGCGATGCCTACCTGAGCAATTGCCAAAGGGATGGGAATGGCCAGAAGGCTACGAGGTCCACCTTCATGCTGCTGAAAAGAAAGGGTACTCGGGCGTGACTACGCTGAGCCGATTGAAAACCGATTCCATGACCACCGGTAAAGGTGGCATTATTGACGGTGAAGATTCAGAAGGCAGGGTACTCGTGACTAAGCATGGCGAATTGACCTGTATCAACACCTATCTGCCAAGTGGATCTAACAAAGAGGAGCGTCAAGCGTTCAAGGAAGCATGGATGGATGAATGGCGGGATTTCCTACGCCCTTACCTCGAGGCATCAACACCAGTTATTGTGTGTGGCGATCTTAACATAGCACACACAGAAGATGACATTTGGAATCCAAAAGGCAACGCTCAATCCAGTGGTTTTCTTCCACATGAACGAGCTTGGTTTTCAGAATTACTCAATGACGGATGGCATGATGTGTTTCGACAACAGGTTGGCGAGGGCGAGAAAATTTTCTCGTGGTGGTCAAATCGTGGTCAAGCCAGAATCAAAGATCGTGGATGGCGCATCGATTACTTTCTTCTCAATGACGCTGCGGCCAAGCGGGTGAAAGCGATACATATCGAACGCCAGGGTGGACTGGATGTTTCAGACCACGCGCCGGTCATTCTCGATTTGGTAGACTGATCAATCACCTTCGATGTCGGCCAAAGCCACCATCATCTCATCAACAATATCCCGTAATTGTTGGAGTGATTGATGATGAACTCGAACAATCAGGTGTGCTTGGCCATCCTTTTCAGAAAGTGAAGCCTTGCAGTGAGGGCGTGATGCTGCGGCGAGGTACACGGTACCAAGCGAAGGGTCACCAGACCATTCGACGGTGACGGTATGACCTTCGTTCATGGCTTGTGGTTGAGGTGGACTCTTATGACGATGACTCAACGCCTTGTCATGGCCAAGGGTGATGAGGACCCGTTTGTCTTGGCCGGAACAGGCGGGGTTACGCTTGGCGAGGCCCGTACTAATCATGAGGGACGTCAAGCAATTCTTCTGCTAAGGGGCAAGGAAGACGCCACCGAATTCATCGCTCTCGTCGCAACAATGGGCATCACCATCATCGAGAAATTACACCAACCAGGTCAACAGGATGCGCGCGGGTTTTTTGGAAAGGGCCGGCTTCAAGACATAGCTGATGAACTTGCGACCCGAACAAAAGGCCATCCTTGGGCCAACGTCGATCTTGTTCTTCTCCATACCAACGCTACCCCGAGGCAACTTGTTGGCGTAAGCGATGGTGTCAAGATTGAGGTATGGGACAGAGTACGATTATTGCTCTCTCTTTTCACATCCCATGCAGGGTCCATTGAAGCGAGAACACAAGTCAGAATCGCCCGCTTACAATCCGACCGCACAGTCTTGAGGGAACTTGCTAATCAATCGACAACCGGCGAACGCGCCGGATACGGCGGTGGCGGAATTACCGCTCTTCAAGCATCAATTGCGAACATCAACCGTGAATTAACTCACCTGAGAAAACGTCAGCAAAAACATGCGGGCGCTCAATCTGAACGCCGCCGCCAGCGCTCCCGCAGCGGGGCGATGACCGTCGGTTTGGCAGGGTATACCAACGCAGGCAAATCGAGCCTATTTCTCAGCTTGTCCGGCAAGGAAGTCCTTGTTGAAGACAAGTTGTTTTCTACACTTGAAACAACATTAGGGCGGATGGAAGCTAGCCCTCGTGTCTTGCTCGCGGACACCATTGGATTCATCGATCATCTACCATCAGCAACACTCGACGCGTTTAGAGCAACGCTTGCTGAAGCCTTGGAAGCAGACTTGTTGCTGATCCTCGCCGATGTAAGTGATGAGCCAATCGAACTCGAACGGAAGTTGTTCACCTCGAGGCAAGAGGTCTTCACCCGGTTTTATGGCGAGGATATTGATGAAGATTTTCCGTGGCATGACGATGCACATTCCCTCAAGAATCACGTCATGACCGTTCTAACCAAAGTCGATCAGGCCTCAGACCAGCAGATTGAGGAGGCGATTGCAACTGTTTCTGCGCTAGGTCTACCGGAGCCCTACATCGTCTCATCGCACAGCGGGAGAGGTATGCAGAAACTGAAGGACGCAATCCTCTTCCAACTGTTCGGCCCACAGGTCGAACTGCTTCTCTTAGCGGCCTGTGAACAAAGCCCAAGAGGCATTGAGGGATATGTCTCAGATGTCTATGATGCAGGCCTTGTCACCGAAACGAAGCGCTCTGAAAACGGTACAATTTCGATGACGGTTTGGATTCATGAACAGGCCCTAGCACGACTTGTGGCCCATTCCAAGGGCCGCATTGAGGTCAAGTAGGTCCACCTCCTCGTCATTGTATGGGCGAGGCGAGCGAAGAGGAAGTCGCTGCCGCCATGGAGGATGGTGAAGACTACCTCGACGAACTCACGGGCTTAGCAGAGCCAACATCCGAATTGATGTTCTCTTCTTCGAACGCTGTGCTCACGATTGAAGATCCCAATCTCCATCCTATGGGCAAAGCAATCGGTATCTTTGTGCTGTTTATTTGCATGCTTGGATTCCTCAACGGCGTTGATTATGCCTCAGCAGATTCGGGCCTCGTACGCCCAGATGAGTTCGTTTATCGTTTGTCCATGAACGCTCCCGACGAGACTGCAACCTTCCGAGGTTCAGTAAGTGATCACAACGGCGACCCTTTGTTCAACGCCACAGTGTACGTGTCCTGGGATGAAGACGGTGTGTGGAATTATTCTGAAATCAGAACTGGAAGCCAAGGGGAATTTGAATTCGAGCGTTTAGATCCGGGCCTAGCTCGTGTTGACATCATCGTTGAGAGGGATGGTAAACGCGATGTCTTTGCAAATCGTGTTTTGCTCTCTCCACCTGCTGCAATCGAACCCATTGGATTCACAGACATTGATTTCACAGTACCTTCCCAGGAAGAATTTGCAGCAGCACCATGCTCTAACGGGGCGGATGAGTGCGAGATTCGAAACATTGACATGACGCCTGGTCAAATGGACCATCCGCTTATGGATCCTGGAGCCGCAAGCCTCTACATCACCATCGGCATGGGGTTCATCGGCCTCTCGATTATCGCAGCAAGTTTCACGATTTGGGCGCTCCGAAGCGGATCACTACTCGTGCTAAGAACAGCGGCTGCGTTGTCCTTTTTTGGTATGGGACACTACTATTCTGCATGCTTGTTTGGCTTGGTTGCCTTAGGGCTGACCTTTGCAGTTCCGAGGCCACGTATTCCACTTACCGACCCGCGTCATCAGGGCGAACTTGGTTCATTTTGAAGCATCTTAACCATCCAAGTTAAGATGACATCGTTCGACAGCACGCCATGGACCTCCTCGCTTGCACATGGATGACTCGCTCGCTTGGTGAAGCGGTCGCATCCGTGGCACTGGAAGAGGACGCCTCGGTTCTTGTCGGTGGCTGGAATGGGACGCTCAAGCGTTGGGATGAGAAAGGCGATCTCTTGTGGAGTGCTCAATTAAACGACCGAATTAATGACTTAGCGCTGGGCGAAGATTGCATCATTGCCACCGCAGGACTTCACCTTGTGTGCCTAGAGCGGAAGACAGGCAATGTCCGATGGTCTCATGCACTCGAAGGAAGTGCAGACTCTACTCTGCTTTTCCAAGACATTGTCTATGCGGTTTCTTCTGTGTATGACATTGAACATAACGACTTCATCGAATCTGCAGTATGGGCATTTCATCTCAACGGCGATCCATTATGGGTCAACAGAATGGATGAGCGCCCTTGGACCATGCTCGCCCACCAAGACTCCGTTTGGCTTGGTCTTGGAAGGCCAAAGTGTGGGTTCGCAACAATTGACTCAAATGGTGCTTTAGTGTACCAAAAAGGAGGGGTTGACTCCCCGATTACCAGCGGTTCTGAATTCGGCGAACGCCTCTTACTTGGTCATGCAAACGGTAATGTTTCAACTCCTTCTTCTGAAACAATCATCAAGCGAGACCACGGGATTGAATCACTTGATTGCTTTGAACATGGGTGGGCCCTTGCTGACGAATCAGGCTCTGTTTGTCTATATGATCAGCAAGGAAACGAACTTTGGTGTCTTGAAGGCGATGCTGTTGAAGCCCACAGGAGAGGATTTGATTCGAAAGGGAAAGCGACTCATTGGATCGCGCGTTGGTCTGGTGTTTCAGGAAGCCTTGTTGCAGTCGATGGTGATACTGGAGTTGAACTCGCTTCATCGACTGATCTCCATCCAAGATTCATCGACGTGAAGCAACATCGAGTCATTGTTGGGTGTGAAAACGGCGACGTCCATGTGTGGGAGCGTGGTGTTTTTGATCGTCGATTAGGGCAGAAGGAAGACAGCATGCCTGATCCAAAGGATGCCAGAAGAACTGCACTACAAGACAAACTTCGGAAGTTACGAGACCGCTAAAACCGCTCCTTATCCCTTCAGTTACAACGGCCCAATGGTCAAACCCAGAAGGAGAACGACACTCGAGGCTACCACAATCAGCACATTGTCATCGATTGGCCCAAACTCGTAGCGTTCAACAAATGAAGCAACTGCTCCAGATAGAGTGCCCCACAATGGGATAGCAGGACTCAAAGATGCGCCTATCGCCCAGCCGGCCGGCAAGCATACGATGGCCATGCCCAAATTCCCCCAGGCACTCTTTGTTCGACGTGCGAAGAGTTTGTTGCGGATGATGCCTGTGACACCATCTCCGAATGCCATGAAAAAAGCAGGAAGAATGGCAAGCCATGGCTCTCCAGAATATGTCCACAAAGCAAATACTGACAAGCCCAACATCAATGAAAATGTCGCATCATTCATGTTTTGTTCGGTTTGCATCCACCAAAGCCTTCGATCCATAATGTGGGTGCTTGCAAGCACCGCAGCACCAATCAAACCACCAAGCAGAGGCCACAGCGGATCTGTAAAGACGATTGGAGATGCCAAGATTGGCACCCCGCCGGCAAGCATGTGTGCAACTTTACGATTGTAATACACGGCGACCATATCCTCGCATCCTCTGCTGACCAAGTATGCATGAAGTGGCTTGATCGCCATGACAATTGCTGCCGACCATACGCCCAGTCCAACAAACCACCAAACGTCACTCATCACAACCATGATGGTTGCTGGAGCCAAATTGCGTATATGCCTGCTGTCATAATGAAGCTTGGATGGTGTAGTTTGAACTCCAAAGTTCACCCTGCGACTAAGAAACAGAAGTATAAATGGCCAACGGACAGGTTTGAGGGCATGGCAGGGTCCTATCTCATTGTTGGCGGTAGCAGCGATATCGCTATGATTTTAGCAAATCAATTGCTTGATAACGGCAATTCAGTAACGCTTCTTGCTCGAGATTCTGAACGCTGCAATGACTTGCAGAACCGTGGGGCATTGGTGGTGCAAGGAGACGCTTTAGATGCAGAACTTGTCCTCAAGGCGGTTGAAAAAGCCAAAGAACAGGGCGACGGGACAATAAGCGGCGTTGCTCACCTTGTTGGCTCTTTACTCATCCGCCCACCACACGCTGTCAAACTCGATGCGTTTAACGAAGTGATTCACACGAACCTCTCAAGTGCCTTTCTAACGCTCTCCACAGCATGCAAAGCAATGATTCGTAGCGGCGGTGGCCGCTTGGTCTTCACTTCAAGCGTAGCAGCATCATTGGGGCTCATCAACCACGAAGCGATTGCTGCAGCAAAGGGCGGCATTGAATCAATGGTTCGTACTGCTGCCTCGACCTACAGCCAACGTGGTATACGAATCAACGCGGTTGCACCTGGATTAACAGAGACCCGCTTAGCAAGCCAGATCTTGAAATCAGATGCTATGAAGGATGCAGCCGTTGGTATGATTCCGCTTAAGCGCATCAACCAACCCGAGGAAATCGCTTCGACGATGCGTTGGTTGTTGTGTGAAGCGCCCGACAACTTGACTGGACAAGTCTTCCACCTCGATGGTGGTATGGCAAAGGTGCGAAACTGAGGTGAGGACATGACCTGGAAGAATGCAATCAAAATCAAGAAATTAAAGCCCGGAAAGACGAAAATGGTGACCATTGGCAGCAAGGTGCTGATGGTAGGTCACATCGAAGGCTCCTATATTGCAACAGAAGGTCTGTGCCGCCACATGCGATGGCCACTTGCCTTAGGTGGCAAAATCAAGGATGATTGCATTCGTTGTCCACTGCACCAAACTACACACCAATTGAGCGATGGGGCGTTGGTTGAGTGGTCGCCATTCCCCCTGATACCTGCCTACGGAAAGCTGCTCGGAAAAATGTCGAAGAAAAAGGACCTTCACATTTATCCAACACGCATTGAAGGGGAATACCTCCAAGTCGGATTTTGAAGCGAGTCTTGATAATGTGTCGCCATAGAGTACCTCTGGCGATCCCATGGAAATCAGTGCTGACCTCCTCATTCTTCTCACACTCATCATCGGACTTTTCGTGGTCAATCGATACATGAACCAACAGCAGGCAGCCTCCCAAGCGCTTCAATTCGAGGCACTACTCGCCCAGCAGAGCAGTCCAGAGCTTGATATCGAAGGCCGTTTCGCAGCAGTGTCCGCTCAACAAATGCAGCATAACACGGAACAATTGCTCGTTCTTGCAGAACAAAGGATGAAAGTCGAACGTGAGAAAAGTTCAGGCGAACTTAAGTCAACCAAAGAAGGCATAGAACACCTCATCAAACCAATCGTCGAGCAATTGGGCGCACTTCAAGTTGCCACCAATAAGATGGAAAAGGAGCGTTCACAAGCCTATGGGGATATTAAGAGTCACATCGATCTACTCAGCAATCGAACCGACGCTCTTGGCAAAGAAGCCAACAATTTGACAACAGCACTGACCAAAAGTTCTGGAGTCCGTGGGAACTGGGGTGAAGTTTCGCTGAGCAATATTTTCGAAATGTCCGGACTCAGAGAGGGCATTGATTACGTTGAACAGGAAGGCCAAGAAGATGGCAAGCGTCCCGACTTCATTGTCAATGTCCCGGGAGGAGGAAGAATCCCTATCGATGCAAAAGCCACTGCAAAACATTTCCTTGAAGCGATTGGTGAGGAAGACGATGCGAACAGAATGCATCTCATTGGCCAACATGCTAAAGCCATGCGGAACCGAGTCACGGAACTCAAATCCAAGGGTTACAGGGAGTCTGTTGGCGGGGATGTTGAACACGTCATCATGTTCGTGCCTTCTGAAGCCTTACTCGCAGTGACGTTTGACCACCAAGCCGACCTCCATGAATTTGCAATGAAAAATGATATTCTCATTGCCTCCCCCGTTTCCCTTCTGGCCTTATTGAGAACCATTGCCTTCCAATGGCGCCAATCTGAGCAAGCAGAAAACACACGAGAAGCACTCGCCGCTTGCCGTGAATTGTACAAGCGTTTTGCAACGTGGAGTGAACATTATGAGAACGTTGGCAACACCTTGGGAGTCATGAACAATCATTACAACAAGAGCGTGGGCTCGTATAAAAGGCTCAACAGTCAAATCAAGACGCTTGAAGATCTGCGAATCAATGAGGACTTGGGGAAGACGGCTCAAACACTCAAAGTAACAAATGCAGAGATTCGAGCGTTGCCGGAAACCATCGATCTTGAAGACGAATGAATCAAATCTTGAGGTTTGCCTGGCGCGCAAGCAAAACAATACGCATGCTGTGCTCAACCATTGCAGCGTTGGCCCATGCCTGATCGAGATCTCGTCCAACTGCGTATGCTCCTCGTCCACGAACGACCACACAACGCATTCCGCCTTGCTGCAATGCTTCCATAACTTGTCTCAAGAAATCTTCAGGGCTGTCGTCATCAGGATCTACGATGACAACCTTGCCGATGTTACGCTTTCCGATTTCATCAATTGGTGCGACAACCACGAGGTCCTTCTCACAACTTGCTGCCGTCGTGTAGGCTCCATGTGAATGAATCACAGCAGCTGGGCCACCAGTGGCAAGGCTTGCCGATGCGAGGACAACTTCCAGCACACGCCAGTCCTCCGGGGCGAATGGAGGTGCTTCTCCGCCTAGAGGTGCAGCACACAAACCGCGTTCATCGAGTCGCGGAAGCATGGTCATGTTTCGAGTGGCAATCATGACGCTTGGTTGATCCGGGTGAAGCATTGCGATGGTCCCCATCGTTGCTCTGATCAACTGCTCTCGGTCAAGTTGGCGTGCAAGCCTGGCAAAATCGCTGACAATGTGGGCACCAATGACGATGTCTTTGAGTACAGCAGGTGGCATTGGAGGGGTTTCAAGATCTTCGATCACTTCAGCCGCACCCGCCATCGATTGTCGAAGGCGCGACACTTCGGCGGAGAGTCTTGCCACTTCGGCTTCCGCAGCCGTGGCCCGTTCAGAAATGACGGGTTGTGATTGAGGGGCTGCAGAGACCTCTTCGGGTAGTTGGAGTTCTACTGGCTGTTCCTCAGGCGTAACTTCAATCGAAGCCTCAATGCTCTCTTCGTTCAATTCCGAGGATTGATTATCTGGCAGAGGTTCTGATTCTTCCTCAATCTTCATCTCTTCCACAGGTGCTTGTTCAGGCTCTTCCACAGATTCTATGCTTTCCTCAGCAGTCTCGACTTCGACAGTGTCTTTTCCTTCATCATCAGAAGAATCATTCACGTTAGCGTCTGATGAAGGTGGGCTTTCATCGCCAGCGGGTGGCTCAGAAGGTGGCCCAGTTGGTGGTTTTGAAGGAGGCCCGGTTGGTGGTTTCGAAGGAGGCCCAGTTGGTGGCCCAGTCGGTGGTTTTGATGGCGGCCCAGTTGGCGGTTTTGAAGGCGGTCCAGTTGGCGGCCCAGTTGGCGGCCCAGTTGGCGGCCCAGTTGGCGGCCCAGTTGGCGGTTTTGAAGGCGGAACGGAGGGTGGTCCGGAGTCTTCAACAACCGAATCATCTGCTTCCGCTTCTTCTACTGGTTCTTTGACCTCTTGTTCTACCAGTTCTTTGACGGCTTCTTCTGCAGGATCAAGAACTTCTTCGGTGGGTTCAGGAACTTCTTCGGGAGCGACCTGAAGGCTTCCAACATCGCCAAAGGCAGCATCAAGCATATTCCCAACCTGCGCAGTCTTTTCTTCATCCCGTGTCTGTTCAACAGATGTTTTTTTTCCCGCCATGGAGGACTCCCCATTCGGGCCACACGGCGCGGCTTAAATAGCCGTTCCGTTCCGGAGTGTTTGCATAAGCCCGCTTGGTGTAGAGGTTATCATGCAGGATTGTCATTCCTGCGACCCGGGTTCAATTCCCGGAGTGGGCGCCACACTCAACACATACACAGTTCACAAGGGTGTCAACAGGTAAACAGCGGTTGAAATACCCTTGAACTAACACCTCAAACATGGCGTCAAGGCCAAAACTCGGTGTTTCTGCCTGTCTCTTAGGGGAAAAGGTTCGAAGCAACGGCGATGGCGCAGAATTTCGAAACCTCACCCGTTCGTGGGCTCACCATCTCGAATTGATTGGTGTGTGCCCGGAAGTTGGTATCGGGATGGGAGTGCCAAGGCCGTCCATTCGTTTGGTCAATCGTGAGGGGAAAATCCACCTAGTGAACCCAAGAACTGGTGATGATTTCACGCAAGACATGATCGACTATGCACAATTTCAGTCAGACGTACTCATCAATGCAGGCGTATGCGGTTTTGTCTTCAAAAAAGATTCATCAACGTGCGGACTTGAACGGGTTCGAGTCTACGCAGACGGCCAGTCACAAGCAGTACGCAATGGTACAGGTTTGTTTGCGCTAGTATTTACGGCCTTGAATCCTCACATCCCTGTGATTGAAGAGGGGCGACTCAGTGACCCGTTGCAAGCAGAACATTTCCTAGCGCGGGTCGAATTCTTCTCTCTATGGCTGGAAGAGGGTCGCAGCGGTTGGACAACCGATCGCCTGACGCACTTCCACAACACAAACAAGCTCTTCTTGTTGAGCAGGTCTCCAAAAGCAAAACGGGAACTTGGCCGACTGTTAGCCCATGCCTTTGAACGAGGCGACCATCCTGAACACATTGCTCACGAATACATGACAGCTGCACAACAATCGCTCAATGTATTGACAAAACCCGGACCGATCGCCCATGCGATGGAACGAGTTCTAGGAAGGGTAAGTCAGAAATTGACGAGGGCCGAACGCCAGGAAATGCTGGATGTCATTCATCAATACAGAACTGGTCTTCTCCCGAGGTCCGCCCCCTTAACCCTGCTGAGGCATCTCGTTCGCCGGTGTGATATGGAGACGGAAACCAACGCTCGTTTCATCTCACCTACACCACTCAGTTTAGGGCTCATGGCCAAAGTCTGATACAATCAGTTCGTCATTCAAATACTGTAGGGTTGTACATCTCCAAAGGAGGATTACACATGAGTGAAATTTTGTACCAAGTGAAGATAGCAGATGCGACCGGCCACACCGTCGCACAGATGACCAAACCCGAGATCGTTGCCAAGGCGACGGAGGGACAAGGGACGTGGGTGTTCGTCAATGATCGCCTCATCTCCGTTGATGAACTCAAAGGCACGGCCTTTGAAGCAACAGATGAGTTCAAATTGATGCCCGGACTTGTTGGTGGAGTCGACCGTAAATACACCGTCGAAATCGCAGACTCAACAGGTCATACCAGCGTTCAAATGACACAGGCTGAGATTGCAGAACAAGCAACAGAAAGCAACGGAGCATGGGTTTTCGTGGACAACACGATGGTAGCAGCATCCGATATTGCCGAGATGGACTTCAGCGACGTTCAGAAGGTTCGAATGGTTCCACCGCTTGTCGGCGGGGCATCAACCAAGGCCTGCTAAGTGGAAATCTTCACTTCAAAACCTCCCTCTCGCGACGGACAGGTTCAAGAGAGGGAGGCAAGTCGGGTGAAACGGAGTCGAACACTATGGTTGAACTCGTTGATTACAAATGTGCAGTGTGTGGAAGCCTAGAATCGTTCCACCGCGAGCGAAACGGAATCAGTTGCAAAGCATGCGGATCTCGAATCTTCATGAAACTTCGCCGCAACGGAACCAAGCGCCTCGTCGCAGAGTGAACATCATCACACGCAGGGTTGAAAGACCGCTGGCGTTCTGTGCATTATGATGTCCAGTTGGCTCGTCACGAAAGCACCAGTTCGTTTCGACGAACTTCTCTTTCCAGAGGCCACCAGGACAACTATTGAGCGTACGGCAATTCAAGCCAACCCCCCACATCTACTCCTATCTGGTCCATCAGGGGTAGGAAAGACCGCAACATGGAGGCTGATTGCTCGGCAAGTTCTAGGTCCTGCATGGGAAGCGAGGACACACATTCTGCAGGCCCGGGATCTCGCAAGGACGTCCGGGGCTATGTCAAAATTTGAAGAATTTCTACGCCCAGAAGGCTCTTCGTCCACCGATACGCTTGCCGGCCGGACAAGCTTAGATGCATATGATGCATCGTTCTCAGGAACAGCGGCAACGACCCCTGCTCCTGCTGGAAAGGAATCCACTCCTGAGACAAACCAAGGCCGAGCACCAGTCTCTCGCTTGATTGTGATTGAGGATGCGGACCATCTTGGAACAATCCGGCAATCTTACTTGCGTCGTATGATGGAAAATGCGAGCGGGAGTGCCCGTTTTATCTTTACAACACATACACCATCGAGGGTGATTGAAGCCCTTCGTAGTCGGACACAACACATCCGTCTACCTGCTCCTGGGCGCAAGGACATCGAACGGCGGCTGTTAGCCATCGCCAACGAGGAAGGAGCTACACCGGCACGAGGAATCCTTGGTGACATCTCACATATTGCCAATGGCAACCTCCGAAAAGCAATTTTTGTGACGGAGCTTTTGGGTTGTAGGTCGATGCTTAATGATCGAAAAAACCTGCAACACCTCATGAGGGCAACCTCGGTGAAGGAGATGCAGCGCGTCTTGGAAGAGGCTCTACGAAACCGAGTTCATGATTGGCGATGGGAGAAAACTGGGATGAAAAATTCACGAGTGCTCAAGGGTGCTATGGGTGCATTAGATCAAGTCATGGGTGAAAACAACCTCGAGCCCGAAGATGCTGTCATTCATTTCCACCGCTTGCTTACCGCCGGCAGAATGCAACTTGATGAAGGCATGCTCTCCGAGTTGCTCATTGAATTGGCAGAATGCGACGTTGCGCTTCATAAGTCGACCCAAGGCCGAATCGAATTGGAACGTTTTTTGCTCAATGTTGCTGAAATAGGGCAACGGTATGCTCATGCGAAAGCATCATGATTGGAAGGCCAACCGTTCCCAATGGGCGTGTAGCATAGCTGGATAATGCGTTGGCCTCCTAAGCCGAAGATCCCGGGTTCAAATCCTGGTGCGCCCGTTGTTTTTTCATCATACAAACCACGTTTTTGTTGATGGCAGAGTGGCAAGAGCCAAATTCAATCACCTCTTGAGATAACATGGCGGACCTACCTATGAGCAATTCTAAGGCTTCAGGGTTTGAGAAAACCCTCACTCTTCCTGACCCATATGGCGAAGGGTTTGAGCATTCAGAGGACCCATTAGAACACACAAAGCAACAATGGGCGACGCTGGAAAAACGGCGATTGATTATTGGGCGCCTTGCGCGAAAACCATCGTTGATGTTGTGGCGGTCTTTCAACGGCCTCTTCCTTGCTATCTTTGCCTTCATCAGTCTGCTTCAACCGTCACTGATTGAAACGGTCGGCGGCTGGGTGTTCTTGCTGGCTGTACCAATTGCAATAGCAGTTGCTCCGAGTGTGATTGCTGGAGAGGCGTCATGGCAGGCAATGCAGGCAAGAATCTCGTTGCGAGAACAAGGAGGCGTTCAAGTTGGTAAGCGACATGCACTCCGTGCTCAGCCAGGCATGGACCGAATTCTCGAAAGTTTGCGAGATCAGCGCCGAAACAACCTCATGACAAGCCTTCTCTCTGGCGTCTCTTTTGCGTTGCTGATTTTGGCATCGGCGATCCAACCAAATTCATTGGCATGGAACCTTGCGCTCCTTGTGGCCATGACGGGGGGCGTCGCTCAAACCTTCCATTCGGTCTTCTCATACGATTTCGTTCGTCAACAAGGCGACCCATTCCCCTCCCTGGTGTTTCACGCACCAACCCACCATCCGACGCAACTCGGAAGCGTTCTGGGAGATTTGTTGGTGGCCCACCTCGATCCAGATTTGCTGTTGGAATGGGAGGAATGGCGCCATTCCTTCAAAAAAGCCCTGATACCGGGAAACATTTCAAAGCAAGCCTTGGAACGACTTCTCTACATTCTTCACCTTCACATGGAAGAAGAAATTACCGTGGAAATGGCGTTTGAAGAATTCAAAGCCTTCATTCTTGCAGACCGCGTAGAAGGTTTGCTAATGAATGAAGAGAGCCGATTTAATTGGCGTAGTCTACAGCGATTAATTGCCCATGCCCGGGGCTGGCAACCTGGCGCTTTCCTCCTCCTCGATCGGCTACAGTACGACCTTCTTGCAGGAGCACCCCCACTTCTCCGTGCTGAATGGCGGATGGACGTGGCACTTGATGAGACCTGTCATGCTGGTGCAGGCAACTTGTTCATTGCACTCAACAATCAAACCTTCACAGAACGGCATGTTCGAGTTGAAGTGCTTACTCCGAATGGAGAGCCTGAAACGAGGGACCACCGATTTGAACTCAGTCCCTGCCCACCACCTCGCCAGGCAGTGAATCTTTCCCACCCCTCTGAAGACGATGCTCTCGATTGGATCCCAAGGTACCTTGAGCGAGGTGTTGTCCTTTGGATTGGTGTAGCATGGCCAAAGGAGTTCGCAGGAGCTGCAGATGTCCAGGTCATTCTACGCGATGATGACGGTATCGTCCTAGAGTCTCAAGTCGTCCGAACCGATGTTCGTCGAAGCGGTGGGAGTCAGAGTAAGATAAGGACTCGAAAACTGGAACAAGCACGGCGCAAAGGCGAATTGCCAATGCCAGTCTTCAATGCGTGAGCGCAGCGGTGGTAATTACTCGCAGTCCGCTGTTGAGCGACACGCTCCTATCCTACAGTCCCCGTCGTAATCCAACCCGTCAAAGCGCGCACCTTATGGACGAGTCGTGCCTCGGGGTATTTACCGGAAGTGGGGTACATGGAAGCATGGGACATCATTGTAGTAGGCGACGGGCCAGCGGCACTCCGCGCAGCAGCAGCAGCAGCAAAGCATGGGGCATCAACGCTCATGGTCGCAGTCAACGCATTGGGGAGCAGTACAGATGCAGGACGCGACGGTTTCGCTGCATCGGTACAGGAATCCAATAACCGCAGCCATCGAGAAGATACAATTCGAAACGGAGCCTTCCTTTGTGACCAAGATATTGTCGCCCAACGAACGGCCGACGCAGTTCGCAACCTCGATCTGCTTGAACGCTGGGGTGTCAACTTCCGCCGAGACTCCACAGGCCTTCCATTGGTATCCAAAGCAATGAGTCACAGCAAACCTCGTGTTGCAGACGCGGGTGACGCTACTGCGCGAGAAGTGCAGAAAACCCTTGAAGAACAGTGCATGCGATACGGCGTCGTACGTCGGGGCGATCACCTCCCATTGTCCCTCATTCATTCCAACCAAACGGTCCACGGCATCACGGTAGCGGACATGATTAACGGACGTATTCTTTCAATTCAATGCAAAGCAATTATCATCGCTGATGAAGGGTTTGAAGGCGTGCTATCACACGGTTCGATTGGGGTCGGAATGGACCTCGCTCTCCAAGCAGGCCTCCCGCTGAGGAATATGGAATTCATGCACTCGACTCCACTCGGCATAACTGATACTAACCTGATCTTACCCGACGGCCTGCTAAGTGCTGGCGCCACGCTGCACGAAGCGAGTGGTGCAGACCTCGACCTCGGGGACGAAACTCACGCCTCGGTTTGTGCCGCTATTGCGCAAGCAAACCAGGCTGTCATCGATGCGCGCCATCTTGGAGATAGCTCTGATTGGTGGGCAGGCGTTTTCCGTTCGGTAGAGCAACGCACAGGCATCGACATGTCAAAGCAAACTGTGGCCATAGAGGTCCGACCCTCATTGAGCATCGGCGGCATAGCTACTGACGAATGCGGACGAGCGGTTAACGGGGCTTGGTCGCGATGGTTTACCGGCCTTTATGCCGCTGGCGATGCAGCATGCTCAGGCTTCCATGGTGTCAGCGTTATGCCAGGCAATCAGTTGTTGGACGCTATTGGCGGCGGCTTAGCCGCTGGCGATCACGCAGGCCAATGGGTACAATCGCGCAACCTATCCGGCTCCAATTTGGCACAAGAAGAGGAAGACCGAGCAAATGCAGACTTTACTGCGATGTGTGGAACACAAGACGACGCAGTCATTCGTGTTGGTTCGGTAGCGACAAAGCTTCGCGATGCCTCACGCCAAGCGCTTGTTGGAGAGCGAGACGCTGCTTCGTTATCTCATTCAATCGAAGACTTGGAAGCGCTCAGCGTCACGGCAGAATCCATCCACCTGGACCAACATTCCTTGATTGCAAACACCAATCTTGTCGAAATCTCTCGTATTCAAGCAGGAATCCGACTTGTCCTCGCCGCAACACAATCAGCTCTTGCCCGAGAAGAATCGCGTGGCTCCCATCAACGCAGTGATTATCCAGAGCAATCCGAAGACATGCTCCACCATACGACGGTAAATCAAACGGGAACCACCTCAACGCTAGGGTTGAGAAAAGGTAGCACTGGAAATTGGGTTTTACCTCCACAATAATGCTTTGATTGGTTCCTTGCCGGTACACCACTGAAAAGGGGAACGCACTCCCACCACCATGAGCCAACCGACATTGTTCGATTCCATTGTTGCTGGTGACATCCCATCCCACAAGGTTGCTGAAGGGGAACACTGGTATGCGTTCCTCGACATTTACCCGCGTCGGAAAGGGCACACACTCGTTGTTCCAAAACACGGCGTACAGCGGTTAACCGACTTGTCGGCCCCTCAACGAAACGCCCTTTTCGAAGGGGTTTCGGTCGTTCAAGATCGTTTGGCTGAGCACTTTCAAACAACTGATTTCACAGTATGCATCCACGATGGTCCGCTGGCAGGTCAAGAGGTTCCCCATGTCCACGTGCACGTGCTTCCGCGAACTCCTGATGATGGAGGAAAAGCCCTACATGCCATGTGGCCAGAAGCACCTCCGATGGGAGGCACTGTCAACCACGCACCATTGGCGAGTCTTGCTTCTTTACTGAGGGGGAATACGAATGGCGTCTGAAGGAATTGATGACGGGGCGGTCGATCATCGTGGCGATGCATTACCCATCCTCTCAAAATCAGCAACCAAAATGAAAATGGATAAACTTCTTTCAGCACCTCTCCCCCAATACGGGGGCTCCACCCCTGGTTCTTTCTTTTGGACTCATGCAGCATGGTGGATTGCTCGACGGGTTCGAGCAGCACAATTTCGTACACGTGAAGTGACAGGCCGCGAGACATTACCGCTTGATCGGGGAAATCTATGCTGTTCTTGGCACACGAACGGGTTGATTGACCCTCTCGCAATTGCGTTAAATCATAAGAGATTCTTCGTTTTGGGTGGCCGTCACGATCTTGTAACTCGACCGCTGTTGAGCTGGTGGACGCGTCGTATGGCGGTCCAACCTGTTGTTCGAAAAGCAGAATTACTTCGTGGAGGTTGCTCAGAAGAAGAAGCTACTCAGATCAACGGGCGTTCGCTGCTCATGCTTGCGACTGGCATTGCCGAAGGGTTTGGCTGCGTCCTTTTCCCTGAGGGAACAAGCCATAGTGATTCCTCAATGCTTCGATTTCGCACGGGTCCGATGAGAACGGTTCTTGCAGCAGGCGCTATTGCAAAATCGAACGGCCAAACCCTCCCTGCCGTCATCCCCATTGGGCTTCATTTCAGAAAAAGAGAGTTATTCCGGACGGATGAATGGGTCGAATATGGTGTACCCTTACAGCTTGTTGACGAAGATATACCCGATGAACTGGTTGAAGCGGTAAAAGACGGAAATTGGAGTGAACCTCCAGCGGAAAAAGTGACCGCCCTTCGTGATAAACTGAGACTCGAATTGGTACCAATGACGCCAAACACGTCGGACTGGAGCGAATATGACGCGCTCCACCTCATGGGCCATGTTGAGGCACGAAGAGCCAACCAGCCTCTGACTTCTTGGAGGGAAGAAGTGCTTGCAGCTCGTGCATTACGAGATGCTTTACAGCCCTCTGACATGTCTCTGATGGAGACCGAAGTCCCTGCTATTGACCATCCAGTCCTGCCACCAGCGAAGGCTGCGGCTAAACTGCTAAGCGAGCGAGGCCTTGATGGAAGGGATCTAGACGCTGCTGGAACTGATATTCGAGGGTTCAAACCAACCAAGACGATCACTTCTCTTGTCCGTCTGCCGGTCGCCCTTCTTCTCCTCCCAGTATGCATTTACGCGTTTGGAGCACAAATCGCAATGGGGCGCCTGCTTGGCGATTCAACAGATGAAGGCCTCGACGCCAGAACTTCATACCACTTTTTGGCCGCTATGTTTGGCTCGCTTATGTTTTGGCCGCTGCTGACCATTCTCGCCGTATGGTTAGCGGTAGAAAATTCATCAGCCCTCAACGACCTATTAGGCTTCGATTGGCTCACCATCTATGGAGCCGGACAAGTGGAACAGATTCTAGCCATGGGCACGCTCGGCGCAGGACTGTTTCCCTTGTATTGGTTCAGTGGACGAGTGTGGTCCAAATTCTGGGACGATTTGACGGATTTCAAGCGATGCGTAATTCGTTTGACAACACGTGGCTCTCAACGGCAAAACATACGTGGTGCGCTGAAGAATCTTCACGGCGAAATGGACAAAATGACCCTTTGAGGAAAGGGTGCGGTTCAAACGAGAGTACTTGTTGGGCTGTGCATGGACCCAGCCGCAGTCATCAAGCAAATCCAAGCATGGATGAAGCAAGAACGGCTCACGGTCAAGATTCAACAAGACCCGCGCGCTGAAGCCCATTTCCTCATCAAGTATCCTGCAGGAAACCAAGGACATATGTTCGCAGTTGTTGTTCCGAAGGGCCGTGACTTGGTGGCCATATCGAGCATGACAAGAGTCGATGAAGGTCAGCAGAAAGAGATGGCCAAGCACATGCATGAAGACCGTGAAGAATGGCTCGAATGGATTCATGAAGCCAGACTCCAACTGATCCACTCGACCGTTGATTGGGGAATTCATATGGGCCATACGGGGGACGAGAAATCTGGTCCACTCCAAGCCTTCAATGTCAGCCTGCCCATATGGTTTGACGGTGTGACCAAGAACGAATTCATGCATGCATTACGAAAGTTATGGCTTGCAAAACTCGGCATCATTCATGAGATTAAGTACAACTACGGTTCTGGAATCGGCAAGCCCGGCCCGGTTGACGATTGGCCGAAACCGAAGAGCAATGCGGGCGGTAAAAACACCCCTGCAGGGCCTGCAAATGACACATCAACTGAACATGAAATCGAATTTGATGAGAAGATGACATTCGGCTCAGGTTTCGACCCTTCAGAATGGGCCTGAATCACTCGATTAGCACCTAATCCAACTCTCCTTGGAAAATGACATGTGGCAGGCGCGGTTAAGTACCATAAGTGTGAGAAGAAATTGGTCTCACCACTGGATGTGTACACATGGGTCAAAAAATGAAGTCAGTAAGTCTCGTATCAATCATGATGCTCTCGGTGCTCTCAACGCTGTTGATGGCAACCGTCACCGTATCTGCAAACACCGTCGTCATCACTGAAGCGATTCAAGTCGTTGACGGTGGAACAGCCGCCGATCAGCAAGCTGCAGTTTCGGCGGACAGTGAAGGAAACGTTCACGTTGTCTGGACCCGAAATAATTTGCACCTCTACTATTCGATGATTTCACCTCGGGGCGAGACGCTCATCGATACTACCCAAATCACCAATCCAGGACTTCACAAGATTTGGCATCCAGACATGGTCGTAGACGATTTGGACCGAATCCACATTGTATGGACTGACAAAGCCAGCCAACACAAAATCGTCTACACCGTTCTCAATCCCTGGGCGGCGCCAATGGATGGCTCTGCAAGCGACGATGGAACCCTCAGTGCAATCGATGACCACGTTGTCTCCATGCGCGCTCAGAACCGCGACTGGCCAGCAATCGATCTCGATAGCCAAGGAAACGCTCACATTGTTTGGGAGGATTCTTACGACGAGCTTCAACGGTTCTTCAACCAACCTCAAATTTACTACACCATGCTCCAACCCGATATCGCCTCTGGAGCAGTTGTCACACTGTTTGACGACACTCTTTTGACTCCAATTATTGGACACAAGGGCCACCCGGACGTTGTTGTGGATGCAAACGATTACGTTCAAATCGCATGGGATGACACTCGCGGAGGCAAGGTCGAACTTGCATTCATCGTCGATACCTCGGGTTCGATGTACTCTGAGTGGGCTGACATCTGCACTGTTGTCTACGGTGGAAACTTCGCCTCTGGCGGTTATTTCCAAGGTATCAAGCCAATGCTTGAAACCGCAAACATGACCGTTTACGAGACCATTTATGGACTCGGAAACTCCCTTCCGGGTGCTGCAAGTTCAGGAAACTGCGCTGGTAAGAATCAGAATGCAGGTCCACGAAACACCCCACTTGGACAATTCCCAGGAGACAACTCTGGTGGTATTCGCAAACTCCCTGGCACAGTTTACAACGGCAACACATACTCTGGATATTCTGGTGAAGACTGGGGTCCAGGTTCCAACTGGGCTTGCCTTTCGTGGAAAGATGCCTCAGGATATGTCCCAGGAAACCCACCAACACAGGACGATCACAAATGGAATCCAAATGCGACCAAGATCGTCATTCCAGTTTCTGATGAAGGTCCAAAGGACGGCGACCCATCACAACAAGCCGATGACTTGACTGCGATTGAAGAAGCACACGATAACTGTTTGACCGCAGGCGTCATCCCGGTCGGATTGTACGGACAAGGCTACGGCGGTGCAGGAAACATCCAATCTCACTTCATGGACCTCGTGCAATGCCCGAACGGTGTTGTATCAACCCAAACTCGAAATTGCCCAGGTAACACATTGCGCTCTTCAGATGCGGGTGGTCAAGCCTATGAATTCCCATCCGGTACTGGTGGCGCTAACGCAATGGCCCTTCTTGTCGAAGCAATGGTCTACATCTCGACCAACAATTCCCGAGAAATCTACATGTCTGTTTTGGACCCATATGGTAAGATGAACAACGATCCACAATGGGTGCCTGGCGGCACTGGCCACTCCATTGTCCAAGGCAGTTATGCTGAAGACACAGGGCTGGGTTCAGAAGGCCACCTGGTTGTCGTTAACGACACGCGTGTCACCATTGACGATGCCTACTCATTCCACCCTTCAATCGGCGTGGACATGACTGGAAACACCCACATCGCTTGGATGGATGGTCGTGATTACGGATTCGAAAAGGCCGTCAACTACGAAGTCTATTACACTAAACTTCGTTTGCAAGGTGCTGGTGTTTGGGACGGTGCTGATGAAGGCCTTTCCACCTACGCCATCAAGAAGATTCAGGATACGCCCATCTCGAACGTAGAAGGAAACTCCGGAATCGCAGGAAACCGACCGTTCGGTGGAAACTCCGTGTTCCCATCGCTCTTAACCGATGATCAAAACAACGTGCACATTGCGTGGGTTGACTCTGGTAATGCCTCTGCTGGCGAAGAAGTCCTCTACACTCGTTTGAATTCGACCGACCTCACAGGTGATGGTGAAGTTGCTCTGGATCCGTGGGAAACGGTTTCAATCACTTCTTGGGCGAGCAACAAACTTGGTCCCAATGCAGGTTCTCAACCGAGCATAGGCATGCCACCAGCGTTTGCTAACGACCTTGGAAGTGGAGCCCACGTAGCGTGGTCAGATACCAATAAGTGCAACCAAGAAGCGAACAACAATCGATTTACAATCTGTTATTCCCACGTTCTAACCGGTCAAGTCGATGTTGAATTCCAAGATGGAGAGACATTCTACCACGTGATTGAGCCGGGTGAACAAACCATCTACAACATGACCATGAATAACTCGACCCCCGGTCCAAAGGACCTCGTGGCCGACACCTTCGGCCTCAACCTCTCAGGGGTCCCACAGAACTGGACAGCAACATTGTTCTTCGCTGACAACCACACCACGATCATGCCAGACACAGGGATTTTCCTCGAAGGTGGAGAAGACATGCGGTTCTACCTGCGTGTACGCGCTCCTTCGGTTTACCAAGCGAACGGTGATGAGTTAGCTGATATCAGGGTCACTGCCAAGTCGTACAAAGATCCAGCCATTCAATCTGACATGACAACTCGTACCTTGATGGACGTCGTACACGGCATCAACTTGGATACATCACACAGCATGGCGGACATCGAACAAGGCCAAACCGCCATCTTCTCGATTACCATTACCAACACTGGAAACGTCTTCGATCGCTTCATCTTCTGGGACCCTTATACCCTTGAAGGTCAACAAGAATGGCTCCTTCCATTCAATTGGGCGGTCAACTTCCCAACCAGTGTTGAGTTGGACCCAGGACAATCTGTGACGAAGAACCTCGAAGTCTTGGTGCCTACTTCTGAAGACCCTGGTGCATTTGTCATCTATCTGAAAGGTTGGTCTGAAGGTGAACCGATCAAGTCGATTGAGAAAGGAACGTATGACATTCTTGAGTTAGGTATCTTCGTTTCGATTCGTTCAACTGGTAACATCGTCATGGAAATTTTCGACACCAGCGAGTATGTTGATCCAGGCGAATGTGTCACCTACCCAATCGATGTGACCAAGAACTTTGATTCTGGCAACCTCGTGTTCACGACACCGGGCGCACCTGAACTGAAGCCAGACACTACCTCTCTCGACGCTTGGCGTCAAGATAACTGGGTCGTCAACCTTGACTTCTCGAACGCACCTGGTGGAAACAATGTTCCTATGGACACGCCACGAGCTTGGAACATTCCAAACGGTGACGACTACGTCACCTACGAAGTCGGCGTCGAAGTGTGCGCTCCAACGCTTGCATCAGCAGGACTTGGTCCAGCAGTTGTTCTCAAGGCCTACCTCGAAGGATACCCTCGGATTTCGGCTTCGAAGATCCTCTCCACCAACGTCAATCACGTGTATTCACTTGGTGCCGAGGCGGACATCGATGAAGACGATTTGATGACAATGAACGGGCAAGAAGTGATTGCAGTCAACCCTGGTCAGCAACTCATTCTCCCAACCACAGTCACCAACTATGGAAACGGACCTGATCGCTTTGATTATCGCCTCGCACGTGTCACAGACCCGGCAGGCGTCGACGTCATCTGGGACATCGAAGTTCCACGCGAAAGTCTCGATGAACTTTCCCGAGATACCCAACAACTCTTCGATGTTGAAATCAACGTCCCCGACCAAGTTGAGGCAGGTATCTACACTGTTGTCTTCCAAACATTCTCCGAGGAATCTTACCCCGATGCCAGCGGTCGTTTGACCCGATTACGATTTACACAGGAAATCCCGGTGTATGTCCAAGAATTCTATGACATGCAGATTTCCATGGACGAAACTGTTGACAACGCTATCAAGACCTCAGCCCCAGGCCGAATTGTTCGGTTCGAAGTCAACATTACCAACAACGGA
>VMHT01215225.1_pt1 | contig 43824 bp, 42 predicted proteins | sample 4693611 | NCBI WGS metagenome assembly VMHT01 (sample SAMN12280063, study PRJNA550983) | marine metagenome | isolation source: seawater sampled from same location over 5 years 0.02-0.2 micron viral filtrate | place: USA: collected off the coast of southern California halfway between the port... ...
AAGATTAGGGTGGTCTTATAGAGATAAAGAGATTTTTACCAAGCAAGAAAGTATTGATTTATTTGATCTAAGTGGAGTTGGAAAATCACCTTCAAAGCTTGATATGAATAGAATTTATTCAATAAATGAAACATACATAAAGACAATAGATGAAAAAAATCTTTTTAATTTCTTCAAAGAATATGTTTCGAAATACAAAAAACCGATAGATCAAGCAAAAGAGAGTGTCCTTTTAAAATCGATGGGTTTTTTAAAAAATAAAGCAAAAACCCTAGAGGATATTTGGAATAATTCTCAATATATTATTAATGATAAAATTGAGGTTAGCGCAGATGATAAAAAACTAATTGATAGTTTATCCAAGAAAGTAATAAATGACTTTATCAATGAATTTGAAAAACTTTCCTCTCCATCTAGAGAAATTTTAGAGCCTGTAATTAAATCTCTAATAGATAAACATAAAACTAATTTTAAAGGTGTGGGACAGCCTTTGAGAATAGCTTTAGTGGGCTCAAGATTTGGACCAGGTCTATATGATGTAATATTATCCTTAGACAAGACTGAAGTAATAAAAAGACTAAAAACAGTTTAAATGAAGGACGCTGTATCTTTCAGAACAAGAAAAACATCCATTTACGATAAAAAATCAAACACCCCTTTTAAAATAAGTAGGTCTAAATTTTTCAATTTTCTCAGTTGTAAACGGTGCTTTTATCTAGATCGAGTTAAGGGCCTAAAAGAACCTTCTATGCCTGGTTGGGCTCTAAACGTAGCTGTGGACGAGTTATTAAAAAAAGAATTTGATCAATATAGAAAAGAACAAAAACCACATCCAATTATGATTAAACATAATTTAAATTTTATTCCTTATCAGCACAAAGATTTGGATACATGGAGAAACTCTTTAAAAGGTGGAATTTCATATTTAGATGAAAAAACTAATCTTATCATTCATGGAGGCATTGATGATCTTTGGTTTGATTTAAATGAAAAGAAGATAGTTGTTGTAGACTATAAAGCTCAATCTTCAACTTACCCTGTTACTGTTTCCTCTTACCTCGATGCTGAATGGCATCTTAGTTATAAATTACAAATGGATATATATGTTCATATTTTAAGAAAAATGAATTTTGAAGTTTCGGATCGAACATTTTTTTATGTTTGTAATGGAGAAAAAACAAATGATAAATTTGATAACAAAATAGATTTCAAAACAACATTAATACCATACCGTGTAGACACTTCGTGGATTGAAGAAAAGTTAATTGAAATGAAAGATGTTTTAAATCTTAATAAACCGCCTATAATTGAAAAAACTTGTGAGAAGTGTGCTTATCTAGAAGGTGGAAAAAAATTTTAGTTAATTATCTATTATTATTCTCATCATCGTTATTAGATGATTGATCATTATTTTCTGATTGAGGTTCTTCCTCAGTAGTTTCAGTTTGTGGTTCATCTTGAACTGGTTGTTCTGGTTCAGATGGTACTTCCTCCTGTACAGGTTCTTCCTGAGGTTCAGGAGTTGGCTCTTGAGATTGAGCTCTACCTACATCAGCTGCGCTTTGAGGCGTAGGTTCTCTTCTCATAAAGAAATATATTCCAGCAGCAATAACAGCAATTGCTCCAAATATATAAAGGATGATATTTAATGCGCTAATTCCTTTTTCTTCAGTTGCTTCTTCAGTTTCTTCTTCAGCTGGCTGAGCTTCTTCTTCCTCTGGTTTTGCGTCTTGTTCTTGAACTGGTTGAGCGTTAACTTCTTCTTCAGGTTTTGCGTCTTGCTCTTGAGTTGGTTGAGTATTTAATTCCTCTTTAGGCTCTTCCGGTTGAGGTTCAGGTTCTTTTACTGGTTCCGGTTGAGGTTCAGGTTCTTTTGCTGGTTCCGGTTGAGGTTCAGGTTCTTTTACTGGTTCTTCAGGTTTTACCTCAGTTTTTTGTTCAACTACAACTTGGGTACTTTGGCTTGCTGAATTGTCCGGCAAACGAACTTCGTAAACTTGTTTAAAAACAAGCCCAACTATCAAAAAAGGAATCAATCCAATCACAGTCTAATTATAAATAATTTTTAATAATTAACTATTTTAAAATGGAACGTAATGGGTTTATTTTTATTCAGGCTTAAAAATTAAACACAACCCATTGTTGCAAAACCTTTTGCCAGTACTTCTAGGTCCGTCATTAAAAACATGTCCATGATGAGCGCCGCATTTAGCACAATGATATTCTACTCTTTCCATGCCAAATGAGTAATCTATTTTTGTTTTAAAAGCTCCTGGTAAAGCTTCGGAAAATGATGGCCAACCTGTGCCACTGTAATATTTTGCGGTTGAGGCAAAAAGTTTATTTCCACAGTTAGCACAGTGATAAAAACCTTTTCTTTTTTCTTTTAATAAATCACTAGTAAATGGTCTTTCTGTACCCTCGTTAAACATGATATTTTTTTGTTCTTTAGACAAATTAGGGTTAATGATTTTTTTAGTAGCTGCTAAAAGAGCTTTAATTGGAAATAATAATACTAAAGCCGAAAAACCTAAAATTTTAATGAATTTTCTTTTCTTAAATTGCATAAAATTAGTTTAATATATCAATTATATGAAAACAATTTTTTTGTTTTTTCTAACTATATATATTGCTTACTATCTTTTTAGGCCTATAACAAAAAAAGAAATAAAAAAGTTTAATGATCCAGATAATTGGTCAAATATGGGATTTTAGAGCATTAAGGTGTTCTATAATGCTTTCAGATAACGCTTGTAGATCATAACCACCCTCGAGAAAGGAAATCACTCTACCTTTAGAATGAATGTTAGCAATATCGACTATATTTTTTGTAATTTTAAAAAAATCTTCTGACTCTAAATTAATATTAGCTAAGGGATCTCTTCCATGAGCGTCAAACCCGGCAGAAATTAAAATAACTTCAGGTTTAAATTTATCAATAGGCTTCAATATTTTTTGGTCAAATATTCCAAAAAAACTTTTACTTGTCGTGCCAGCTTTTAAAGTTGCATTAAAAATATTTCCAACTCCTGTCTCATTTTCAGCTCCAGTTCCCGGAAATAAAGGAAATTCATGAGAAGAACCGTATGCAACAGATTGGTCTTTGTAAAAAATTTCTTGAGTTCCATTACCGTGGTGAACGTCAAAATCGATTATTGCAACTTTATTTATTTTATATTGCTTTTGTAAATATCTTGCTGTTACTGCAACATTATTAATAAAACAAAACCCATTAGCTCTTACAGTCTCAGCATGATGTCCTGGTGGTCTAACTGCACAAAACACTCTCTCATTTTTCTTCATAAGATCGTTTGCTGCAGCAATGCCAGCTCCACATGATCTTAGAATTGCATTTTTACTGTTAGGACAAAGCATGGTGTCAGCGTAAGGTTCTTTCTCCACACCTACAATTCCTTCCTTAGGAATATTTGAGAAAATTTTTTCTATATGTTTTTTTGGATGTACTAATGATACCGTTTCTAAATCAGCTAAAGGTGCCTCACTAATATCCACTTTTAGATCTGATGATGTAATTGAATCTAGAATGCTGTCTAATCTTTCTTTTCTTTCTGGGTGTCCATTGCCATTAAATTTTTTTAAACAATCTTCATGTGTATAAACAATCATATAAATTTATTTAGGGACTCTGCTGCTAATTGAGATGGAGAGATGTTTGTTTTAAATTCATTTAAAATTAATTGAGTATTTTTTACTTGCTCCTCTATTTTTCCTGGATTATCTAAGTAATTAGAGACATGCTCAAATATTTTTTTTGGATTACAGTTAGATTGAAGTAGCTCAGGTATGATCTCTTTTTTTGCAACTATATTTATTATATTTGCAAACTTTGTGTTTATTAGCATTTTAACTATTAAAAAATTTATTAATCCCATTTTATATAAAATTATTGAAGGTATTTTTGCATTACATATCTCTAGTGATACTGTTCCAGATTTGCTAACTGCAAAAATAGATTTATTTAAAATGTGATATTTTATTTTATCATCACTAATAACTTCACAATTGTTTAAATCACTATTCTTTAAATATGATTGAATTAAATCTGAATATTCTTTTGTTGAATGAAAAACAAAAGTAAAATCATTATACTTTTCATTCATTAGTTTGATAAAATTTATTAGTATAGGAGCTAAAACAGTTATTTCTGACTTACGACTTCCTGCAAAAATTGAGATTATAGATTTATTTTTTTCCAAAGTTTGATTGATGTCTATGGCATTTTCAATTTTTTTTTCTAATAAGGGGTGACCAACAAATTGATTGCTCATATTCTCTTTATCAAAATATGGTTTTTCAAAATTAAATAATAATAAGATGTGATCTATGAATTTTTTTATCTTTTTAACTCTACCTTCTCTCCAAACCCAAACTTGGGGAGCCACATAATGAATTGTTTTTATATTAGGATTACCTTTTTTAACCTTTTCTGCGACCCTTAATGTAAAATCAGGACTATCTATTGTAAATAATATGTCTGGTTGAAATTCATTGATAGCTTTTACAGTTTCATCAATTTTTTTTTTAATCTTAAAAATATTTAAAATTACTTTTGTAAAACCAAGATAAGTTATTTCTTTAAGGTTATATATTGATTTCACTCCTAATTTCTTCAGATTTTCTCCACCAACAGAAAGATAGTCAATTTCAGGATTAATTTTTTTAAGGTTTAAAATTACTTCTGAAGCTAATTTATCTCCTGAAGCTTCACCTGTTAGAATAAATATTTTTTTCATTTCGAGAGCCTCCAGACAGAACCTTGATCAGTAATTAAAAATATTTCACCAGTTTTTTCTTGAATTTCAATATCTCTTATTCTTCCAATTTTATCTTTAAAGATTATTTGCTCACTTATAAATTTATCATCTTTAAATTTAATCTTTCTAAGAGATTGATCACGTAAAGAAGTAATTAAAGCATCTCCATTCCATTCCTTAAATTCTTTACCTTTATATATTACCATTGAACTAGCTGCTATTGAAGGAACCCAGTATTTTATTGCTTTTGAAAAACCTGGTTTCCACTTAGGACCAATTTTAGTTCCTGTGTAATTTGTCCCCCCCCAACCAAGTATCTTCCAGCCATAATTTTCTCCATACTTTGCTTCACCAAACCAATCGCCACCTTTTGCTCCATGATTTGTTAAATAGATTTTATTATTATACGGAGACACATCCATACCTTGTGGATTTCTTACGCCGATTTGATAAATTTCAGGTAACCAATTATCTTTACCAACAAACTTTGGGTTATCTTTAGGGATTTTACCATCCAAATGTATTTTAATAATACTACCAGGGTGTTTTGTTGGATCTTGTGCAATCATACCTTGTCCTCTTTCTCCTGCAGTAATAAATAGAAAATCATTTTTTATAACAAGTCTAGATCCAAAATGATAACCAGAGTTAATTGGGGGTTCCGCTCTAAAAATATTTTTAAAACTTAAATTTTCATAATCAAAATTAGCAGATGCCACTGATGTACTAGATTTACCATTTCCTCTATTTTCTGAATAGGAAACAAAAATTGTCTCATTATAATAAAGAATTTCAAGTAACCCTCCTTGCCCATCTTCTAATACATCTAAATTATGTTTTACTTTTTTTATTGTATTATTTTTGAGGTTTGCAAATAAAATTTGGCCTGATTTCTCTGTTATTAGAATTTCATTCTCATTTTTAAAAGTTAAACTCCATGGACTGTTTAAACCTGTAATTAATTGATTTAATCTAAAATCCTCAGATTTGAGATTTAAAGTTTGAATTATAATTAAAATTAAAATAAAAATAATTTTTTTCATTTTACTAAAATAAATAGCTTGTTTTTGTTCGCAAATTTTATTGCTCTTGCTTTATCTAAAAAAATATTGCTTTTATGTTTTAAAACTATCCCTTTGAGGCCAGCTAATTTACATTGCTTTAAAGTATTCAAACCAACAGTCGGTAAATCTATTCTACTATCTTGTTTTTTTTTGGGAAACTTAATTAAAACACCATTATTTTTATTTTTTTGTTTTTTTATATTTTTAAGCAAACTTTGTGTTCCTTTTCTTTTTTCTGGAATAACCGAATTATTTCTTCCTACAGCTCCCTGGATGTGGCTGTAAGGTTTCGTCTTATTAAGAAATTTTATTGTATTTTTAATATCTCTCTTATCAGCAGTATCTGGTTTATACCGTGAGTAATTTCCTCTAGACAAATTAAGCTCTGGTGTAAAAAAAGTTGAGCTTATTGTTTTTATTCCCTCTTTTTTAAAGATTTCAATTATCTCTTTTAAGATTGCTGCGTCTCCAATTTTTGCTTTCTTAATAATCCTTGAAATATAGTAAAGACCCTTTAAATCCAATTTTAGTTTAGAGAAATTTGGTTTATTTACTCTTCCAGCAAATAATAATTTTTTACAATTATTTTTTTTTAAAATTGAAATTATTTTTCCAAATTGACCTATTGAAACTTTATGTGAATTCTTATTTTTTTTAAAAAAATTTTTTTTTGTTAGATCTATTATTATGTAATTTTTTTTATTCTTTATTTTTCTATATATATACTTTGGAAAATCAGTTTCTCCAAAAATTAGGCCAATCATAATTTAATTTTGCGGTGAGCAAATAGGTCTTTTTTTATCTTTCTCAATAAATCTTATGACTTCTGAAACGAGCTCATTGTCTTTATACTCACCGTTAATTTTACTTAAATTCTCGTGTAGATTTTTTGAAGAGAAAATTTCTTTGTAAGCTTTGTCTAATCCCATTATTTTCTTATTGTCATATTTTTTTCTTCGCAAACCAATGAGATTTATACCTTGAAGATAGTTTCTGTTTCCAATTGATAAACCAAAAGGTGTTACATCCTTAAGCACACCCGTCATTCCTCCAATCATTGCTAGTCTCCCAATTCTTGTAAACTGTTGAACAGCAGAGTTGCCTCCAATTACTACGGAGTCCTCAATTGTAACGTGACCTCCAAGAGGAACATTATTTGCAATTATAACATTGTTTCCTATTTTACAATCATGAGCGATATGAGAAGAAATCATAAATAGGCAACTATTGCCAATTTCTGTTTTATAACCACCACCCTCTGTGCCTGGATTTATAGTTACATACTCTCGAATAATATTTTGCTCACCTATTGTTAAACTATTTTTTTCATTTTTAAATTTAAGATCTTGAGGTTGAGTTCCAATACTAGCGAATGGAAATATTTTTGTTCCTTTTCCTATTTTTGTATTTCCTTCAATATGTACGTTGGAGACTAATTCAACATCTTCAGATAATTCTACTTCAGGCCCAACATAACAAAATGGACCAATTTTAACTGTCTTAGACACTTTAGCTTTTTTATCAATTACACTTGAATTATGTATCATTCTTTTCTATCCACTATTGTTGCTGACCACTCAGCATCTGCCATTCTTTTTCCGTCAACTTTTGCTGTTCCTTTATATTTCCAAACTCTTCCATGTGATCTTATTGCTTCTATTTCCAAATGTAGTTCACAATCAGGTATAACAGGATTTCTAAACCTAGCTTTGTCAACTCCCATTAAATAAACTAATTTATTTGCATATTCTTTAGGGTCAATGCCATGTGCTGTCAAAGCAGCAGCTGCTTGACCAAATGCTTCAACTATTAAAACTCCTGGCATCACTGGTTGTCCAGGGAAATGTCCTTGAACATAAAAACCATTTTTTTTTACATACATTATTGCTGTAGCTGACTTTAATTTAACTATATTAGTTAATTTATCAATTAAGAGCATAGGCTCTCTATGTGGTAAAAGATTTTCAATATCCTTTTTATTAAGTTCTATTTTACTCATTTTTATTTTTTTTTAAAAAATCTTTTAAAGGTACTGCAGGGTATCCCATTACTATTTGATTATCAGCAATATCCTTTACAACTCCGCTGCCTCCACCTATTCTAACATTATGGCCAATTTTAAGATGACCAGATAACCCTGCTTGACCTCCTATAGAAACATTATCTCCAACATTTGTGCTCCCTGCAAAACCAACTTGACCAGCAATCATACAATTTTTTCCAATTTTCACATTATGCGCAATATGAACTTGATTATCTAAATATGTATTTTGACCAATTGTAGTATCATCTACCGACCCCCGATCAATAGTACATCCTGATGCTATTTCTACATCATTGTCTATAATCACACTTCCAATATGAGGAAATTTAATGTTTTTACCTTTTAATGGTATAAAACCAAATCCTTTTTGCCCAATTTTACAATTATCTTGAATCACTACTCGATCTCCTAGCAAAGTGTTTTTTATAATATTTCCAGAACCTATTATACAATCTTTGCCAATAATTACATTTTTTTCAATTATATTATTAGATCCTATAATTGTATTATTTCCAACTTTAACATTGCTGCCAATTAAAACATTGTTACCAAATTTAACAGATTTATATTTTTTTTTATTGGTAGTTTTTAAAGATAAATCAGGATAATCAATATCGGCTTTTTCATAAATTTTATTTAGAGCATAAGCTAATTCTAATAAAACATTTTTGACTATAATTTTTTCAACTGTTGAAGGTAGAAACTTCTCAAGAGCCTTAGTAGTCAAACAGGCTCCAGCAAAAGTTTTTATAGCTGTACTCTTGTATTTTATTGAGTCAAAAAAAGTTAAATCTTTTTTTTTGCTATGTTTAAAGGTTTTATGTTTTCTACTATAAAATCTTTATTTATTTTCGATTTTAAAAAAATTTTTTTAAGACTTAAATTCTTTTTTGAAAAAAAAGAAATTGATTTCATCAAACTATTTTAGACTAATTGACTTTAATTTTTGATCTAATTTTTTAATAATATCCTTAGTAATATCAAGCTTATCATCGGCTAACAATAAGCTTTTCTTATCTATAACCATTCTTATTTGTTTTTCTACCATGTATTCTTTGATTATCGGATTTAGATTTTTTAGAAGTTCAGCTCTAGCTTTATTTCTCAGCTTTGAAGTTTTATCTAATAAATTTTTTCTCTCTTTTTGTAATTTTGAAACATTCAATCGCAATTCACTTACTTTTTTTTTATAATCTTCAGGTTTTAAAACTTTTTTTTGACTAATAATTTTTTTTTCTTCTTCTTGTAAACTTTTTTCTTTTGCTTTTAAGTTTTTTATACCTTTATCAAGAATGCTTTTAAGCTCGTTTTGTGCCTTTTTACCGGCGCTACTTTCATTTAAAACATATTTAAAATCTATGAAATATGGAACTTCAGCATAAATTTTATCATTTATAAATATAATAGATATTAATATTAAAAATTTTTTAAGATAGTTTTGCATTAAAAAGTAGTTCCTAAATTGAAGTTAAATGACTCTGTTTCATCTGAAGAAGCCTTAGATAAGTTTTGGGATAATGTAAAGGTCATTGGTCCAATCGGTGAAACCCAGCTCGCACTTAATCCTGTTGACGATCTAATCTTGCTTCCATCATCAATAGTGTCATCATAGTCTACTCCCCATAGATTTCCAAAGTCTAGAAAAAAAGATATATCTGTATTGGTAGACTCTGGTAATAGATTAGGCAATGAAACATCAAAATTTACAGCTGCAGAATAATTACCACCAATGTAGTCTCCCCCGTCTTTTGGGCCTATTTTTCCTTTTTCAAAACCTCTTAATCTACTAGTGCTGATTGTTTTTCTTTTACTGATACCTACATCTTCGTCATTTAATCCAAAAATTGATGAAATAAAAAACTTACTCGATAATATATAGTCTTCACTCAATGAATTATAAAAGCTTGCGGAGACGGAATTATCAAAAAATGGTTTATCAGCATATATTGGAAGAGTTTGTCTAAAGGACATTATTGATCCGCTTGTAGGCATAAAACTTCTATCTCTCCTATCGTATATTAAACCGTAAGTACCTGAAAGTTCTGTAAATTCCCCTGCTTGTTTTTTTAAAGTAGAAGATGCATTTGAGTTTGTTCTTAAATCATCGTATGACAGATTAATTCCTAAATCTGCAAAAACATTGTCATACTGTTCAAACCTTGTAGATGCTCCAACACCAAAAATACTATTTTTATAACCTTGAAGCGGTTTATCGTTTGTAATGTTTTTAAGATTATAAGTGATTGAATTACCTAATAAATCGTAATTTGGATTTGTATAATTGAATTGACCTTTTAATGATTCTTCACTTAGCTCGAAATCTAAACCAATTCTTTTCCCTTCACCTAACCAGTTATTTTCTTGAATATTGAATGCTATAGTTCCTCCATTAGTTCCTACTCCAGCGCCAGCACTAATTTCACCAGTAGCCATCTCCTCTACTAGAATGTCTATAATTTTTAAATCACTTTTTGAACCATCAAAAGTATTTGATTTAACTGATTTAAAAATATTTTTTGATTTTAGTTTCGCGATAGATTTATCTAACTGTAGTTTAGTAAATGGATCTCCTTCATCTAGCAATAATTCAGCTCTAATTACACTTTCATTTGTAACATTGTTTCCTTTTACATTTATTCTTTCTACAAGAATTTTTTCGCCTTCTCTAATATTAAATTTCAAATTAACTTCATTTTCTGTAATTGTCTCAATCACATCATGTTCAACAAACTGAAGACTATTTACTGCTACTAATTTATCAATTTCTTTTAAAACTTTTGTAATTTTAGCAGGTGAATAATAATCACCGACAATCTCCCTATAAATTTTTTCTAATGGAAAAAAAATTTTTTTATCAAATGTGCTGTCAACAATTGTTTCAATCTTATTAAATATGAAGCGTTTACCAGCATTAATGCTGAATGTTAAATTTACGTCACTTGAATTTAAGACTTCTGCTTGTGCAGAATTTATTTTGACATCATAATATCCTAAATTTTTATAGTAATTTAATAATAATCTTTCATCTAAAGAAATTTGGTTTTCGCTAAATCTTGTATTTTTTGAAATCACTTTCCAAAATTTACTTTCTTCACTTACAATAATATCTCTAAGTCTTCTCTCTTTAATTTTTTTATCTCCAATAAAGAAAATCTTATTAATTTTTGTTAAGTCTCCTTTAGTAATCTCAAAAGCTATATCAAAATTATTTTGATCTATTTCTCTTATTTTTGAGTCAACTTTTGTAAACTTGTATCCAATTGACGAATAAAGATTTTTAATTAAATTAATATCATTATTTAATTTATTAAGAATAAAAGAATTTTTTTCTTTTAAGCTAATTACATCTTTGATCTGCTTTTTAATACTAGGATTTTGTTCACCTACAATAACAATTTGATTAATTAAAGGATATTCTTCTACATTTATTTTCAATGTATTGTTTTCAATTATAATATCAATATTCTTAAAAAAATTTGTTTCATAAAGATTTGTGAGAATATTATTGATATCTCCATCATTAAAATTTGAATTTGTAGGTTTTATCTGTCCATAAACTTTTATTGTTTCAGAACTAATTCTTTTATTTCCATTAATTTCAATTTTCTTGACTGTTTCTGCATAAACATTAGAAATAATTGTGAATAAGATTGCTGTAATAAAAATTTTAGTCTTTAACATTTTTAATTTTCTTTAAAGTTACCCCTCTGGCCCAACTATCAATTTTTTTTATAAGTTTTATATTTTTGGGCTTTTGTATAGCATATTTTCTGTAATTTCTATGTTCAAGTACATCCATAATGATCTTACTTATATGCAAAAAAGGTAGTTTTTTGTGAAGAAATTGATCAACTAATATTTCATTAGACGCATTGATTATAATTGAAGACGCAGGATATTCATTGACACGATTTTTAAGTTTAATAACTGGAAAAGTTTTTGATTTTACACTGCTAAAAAATAGATTATTAATTTTATCAAAATTAGTTTTTAAAATATCTTTAATTTCAAATTTTTTACCATAGATTGCATTAGCTATAGGAATTATCATAGATGTTTCGTGATAAATAAATTTTTTCAAACCATTTTTAAAATCAACTATTGCATGAACCAATGATTGCGGGTGAATCAAAATTTCTACTTTTTTATTTGGTAAATTAAATAATTTTTGCGCTTCAGCTAATTCTAAAATTTTATTCATTAAGGTGGCAGAGTCAATTGTAATTTTTTTTCCCATTTTCCACTTAGGATGTTTTAATGCTTGATGAGGTTTTATATTTTGAAACTGTTTATTTTTAAAATTAAGAAAAGGTCCTCCAGAAGCAGTTAGATAAACTTTATTAATTTCACTTACTCTGCAGTCTTTAAGTAAACTAAAAATTGAAAAATGTTCAGAGTCAATTGGTATAATTTCTGTAGACATTTTATTTGCTTTATTTTTTAAAAGCTCCCACCCACATATAATTGACTCTTTATTTGCTATTAACATTTTTTTTGTCGACTCCATCATTTTTAATGTTGGATAAAGTCCTGCTATTCCTGGGATAGCTGAAATAGTAAATTCTGATTTTTCTTTGACATGCAAAGAATCAAAGTTATTTTCTATCTTAATTTCATAATTTTTAAATTTTTTTTTTATCCTCTCATAAATTTTTTTATCATTTATTATAAAAATCTTAGGTTTATATTTTCTAATTTGTTTACAAATAAGGTTAAAGTTTTTATTAGCTGAAAACAAATAAGGTTTGAATAAATTAATTTTATTATCAATAATTTTTAACGAAGTTAAGCCTATTGAACCTGTCGAACCTAAAATTGATATTTTTTTTTTCATTATAAAATTAGAACTAAAGATAAAAATCCAATTGGTATGCCTATTAAATATCCATCCACTCTATCTAGCATACCTCCATGTCCAGGTAAAATATTACCAGTGTCTTTTAATTTTGCTTTTCTTTTTAAAAAAGAAAAAATTAGATCGCCAAACTGACAAGCTATCGAAATTAGGACTCCACAAAAAATAGTTTTAAAATCAAAATTATTTGTAAAGAGGAATATTATAACTGAAAATGTTACAGATGAGAAAAATAAAGATCCTATTGCACCAGAGCGTGTTTTCTTGGGACTTATTTTTGTTAGTTTAGGACCTTTAAATATTTTACCAACAATATACCCTCCAATGTCCGATGCGACACATGAAAACAAAATAGAATATAAAAATATTTTTGTTAAAAAAAATGTTGAGAAAATAAAAAATAAGGAACAAATCACAAAGATATATAAAATAAATAACATATTGTAAGTTACAATTATGGATTTGTTTTTAGAAATTCTTTTTAAAATATTTGCGAACTCTATAATTGAATATATTCCTATAATAATAAGAGTGTAGGCAAGAAAAAATTGATAATTTAAAATAAGAAATAGTAAAAAAAATAATACAATGGATGTATTTAATCTTTTTTTAAAATTTGAGGAAATCATACGCCTCCAAAATTTCTTTTTATTTTTTTAAATTTCTCAATAATTCTTTTAAGATCTTTACTATTAAAATCTGGCCATAGCTTTTTTAAAAAAAAAAGTTCTGTATAAGCCATTTGCCAAAGCATAAAATTACTTAGTCTTTGATGTCCCCCTGTTCTAACTAATATATCAGGATTTGGTATATCTTTTGTATACAAATTTTTTTCTAAATTATAAATATTAATTTTATTTCCCATCTTTTTTAGAGAATTTAAGATTTCATATTGTGAACCGTAATTAATAGCTAAATTTACTAAAATTTTATTATTTTTTTTAGTTAATTTAATTGTTTCTTTTAAAACTAAAATTATATCTTTTGGTAATCTATTAATTTCACCGAGAATATTTATTCTAATTCCTTGGTCTTTTAAGATTTGAATTTCTTTAGAGAAATAGGTTTTGATAAGTTTGAAGAGATAATGAATTTCATTTTTTGGTCTCTTCCAATTTTCAGAAGAAAAAACAAAAAATGTAATTATTGGAATTTGTAGCTTAATTGAGCTTTTTACAATTTTTCTTACTGTTTCAACGCCTTTTAAATGACCAAAGTTTCTTCCTTTATTATTTTTTTTTCCCCACCTACCATTGCCATCCATGATAAAGGCAATGTGGTTAAGCTTGTTCATATCTGGATAATCTCTTTTTCTTTATAAGCTAATATCTTTTCTATATTTTCTATATTTGTATCAGTAAGATTTTGAATAATTTTTTCAAAATTTTTACTCTCGTCCTCAGAAATATTTTTTTCTTTTAGTTTTCTTTTTAATTCTTCATTTGCATCCCTTCTTATGTTTCTAATAGCAATCTTGCTTTTTTCTCCCATATTTTTTAATATTTTTATTAAATCTTTTCTTCTTTCCTCTGTTAAATCAGGGATTCTTAGTCTAATAGTCTGTCCATCTATTTGCGGATTAATTCCAAGCTCAGATTTTTGTATGGCGCTTTCTATTACAGCTATATTAGCTTTGTCCCAGATTTGTATTGAAATTAAGCGAGCCTCAGGAACACTTATAGTTGCAAGTTGATCTAATGGCATAAGTTGACCGTACACATCAGCCTTTATTGTATCCAACATGTTTGTATTAGCTCTGCCGGTCCTTAATGTAGATAAATCTTTTTTTAGAGAATGGATACTTTTATCCATTTTAGATGAATATTCTTTCTCACTAAATTCATTGCTCACTTTTAAACCCCTTCACCAACTTTAAATCTTATGAACTCTAAAATTTTAAGTTTTTTTTGAATTGAGCGTTCGTTTAAAATTTCTGAAACTTTTTTCTTGGGGTCCATAATCCACATTTGATTTAAAAGAGAATTATCATTTAAAAATTTTGAAATCTTGCCTTTAGAAATTTTTTCTACCATTTCATCTGGTTTTCCAGAATTTTTAATTTCTTCTTTTATAATCTCAAGCTCTTTATCAACAATTGATTTATCTATTTCATCTTTGTCAATTGCTAAAGGGTTTGAAGCTGCGATATGCATGGCAATCTTAGATCCGATATCTTCATTTTTTCCTTTTAAAATTCCATCTATTTTGACAACAGATATAATTTTTCCAATCCCTTTTTCTGTAGCTGAGTGAACATAAAAAAAATTTTCACCTCTTGAATTATCAAAAAAATTTGCTCTTCTTATAATAATTTTTTCTCCAATCTTTGCTATTAAACTTACAAGATTTTCTTTTACCATTATTCCATTTGCCATTATAGTATCGTTAAGTTTGCTTAAATTACCTGCTGAAGAGAAATTTAATTCTGATAACTCTTTACAGAATTTTATAAAGTCCTCATTCTTTGCCACAAAATCTGTTTCACTATTGATCTCTATAAGAGCAATTTTTCCGTCTTTTTCTTTAAGCAGTGCTAGGCCTTCTGATGCCGTCCTATTCATTTTTTTTGATGCTTTTGCTATTCCTTTTTTTCTAAGATATTCTATTGATTTTTCTAAATCGCCCTTAGTTTCATCAAGTGCTGTTTTGCAATCGTTAAAGCCAACGCCAGTCATTTCTCTTAATTTTTTAATACTATCTAGTAATTCTTTATTTGACATTAGATTTTAAGGTTACTTTTTTTTAATTTGAGATATTTTTTCAACTTTTTCCTCCGAACCTTTTATAAATTTTTCAGCGTCTTTGATTGTGTTTTTTAGAAGTTCACAATATAAATTTATAGATCTCCTAGCGTCATCGTTGCCTGGTATAGGGAAATCAATTCCAGTAGGATCAGAGTTAGTATCTAATACAGCTATAATTGGAATACCTAATTTTTTTGCCTCTGCAACTGCCAGGGACTCAATATTAGTGTCTATGATAAAGATTAAGTCCGGTATTTTTTTCATCTCTGATATTCCACCTAGTGATCTTTTAAGTTTTTCCTTCTCTTTTCCAAATTTTAGTATCTCTTTTTTTGTAAAACCTAAATTTTCTTTAGATAATTGATCGTCTAATTTTTTGAGCCTTTTTATTGAGTTTTGTATCGTATTCCAATTTGTAAGCATTCCACCTAGCCATCTATGGTTCACATAATATTGACCAGTATCTTTAGCTAAATCACTTACTTGTTCAGAAGCTTGTTTTTTTGTTGATACTACTAATAACTTCCCCCCGCTTGCTATGACTCCGTGCACTTTTAAAAGAGCGCTTTTTATAAAGTCTACTGTTTGGGTTAAATCAATGATATGAATTGAATTTTTTTCACCAAAAATGTATTTTTTCATTTTTGGGTTCCATCTCAAAGTTTTATGTCCGAGGTGTACACCTGCTTCTAGAAGTTGTTTTATGTCTACTTTTGGTACGTTCATAATATTTCCCGGTTAATCCACCACAGTAATTCCAATAATTTGGACCGGTAGGGCATTGCCCTTATAACTGTGTGCGAAATTAGGAACACATATATACAATCAAGCTAAAAAATCAACTATCTAAACTGTAATTTTTTCTACGTAATTCTTAGCTTTTAAGGCTTTTAAGTGATTTAAGTCAAACTTTCTATTCGTCTGTAGGCTATAGTGTACTTTTTTAGTTTTATTTTTTATCACTAAATTAATTGTTGTTTCTCCTTCAGCTGATAACAAGTCTTTTATTTCATTAATATTATAGTTTGTTTTAAGCTCAATAGTAACTTTTGAGTATGGCTTATTTATCAAATCATCAAGATTTAATATTTTTCTCACATTTACTCTTTTCTTTGTGTTGTCATCACTGTTAATATCTTTTTGAAGGGTTAGGACGAATGTTTCTGACTCTTTTAATATTTCTCTGTTAGAAACTAAAATTTCTGCAAATAAAAACAGCTCGAACTCAGAATTTTTATCACTAAATTTCACAATAGCATAAGGTGTTCCTTTGGCACTTTTCTTCTCCTGTATTGACATTATTGTTCCAGCGACTAGTCCATCTCTCTTATTATCATTATAAAAATCACTATAAGTTTTAATATTTAATTGATTAAGAACATCATCATAATCATTCAATGGATGATCAGTTAAATAAAAACCTATTGACTTAAATTCTTCCGCTAGTAGTTCTTTTTTCTTCCAAGAAATAAATGGTTCAAAATCAAAACTCTTATTTTTATTTTCTTCGTTGATAAAAAGATTTGTTTGATGACTTTCTTTATCTTCATTTATATTTTTAACATTTTGAATAATTTTTGGAATAGAGACCATAATTTTATTTCTATCTTTTTCAAAAACATCAAACACTCCTGCTTTTACTAAGCCTTCTAATTGTAATTTATTGATATCTTTTGAATTAACTCTATTTATAAAATCAAAAAAGGATTTAAATTTTCCATTTTTTTTTCTCTCATTTGCTATATTTGATATAGCTTCATAACCAACATTTTTGATTGCTCCTAAACCATAAAAGATTTTTCCATCGATAGCTCTAAAATCTGGGTAAGACTCATTGATTGATGGATTGATAATTTCAATATTAAGTTTTTTCAGCTCTTCTACAAATTCTCTTAATTTTGAAGTATTTGTAAGTTCTGTTGACATTGTAGCTGCAATAAAATCTTCTTTATAATATGTTTTTAAGTAAGCTGTTTGATAAGCTATTAAAGCATATGCAGCTGCATGACTTTTATTAAATCCATACTGTGCAAAAGGTTCGATTTTTGTGAAAACAAAGTTTGCAACATCTTTAGTGATACCATTTTTTATAGCTCCGTTTATAAATCTTTCTTTTTGTCTATCGAGTTCAGCTTTTTTTTTCTTACCCATAGCTCGGCGTAATATGTCGGCCTCACCTGCTGTGAACCCTGCTAATATTTGTGCGATTTGCATCACTTGCTCTTGATAAATAATAATTCCATAAGTAGATTTTAATATTTCTTTAAGTGTTGGATGAATATAATCTGGCTCTTTAATCCCATTCTTGCAATCATTATAAACTGGAATGTTGCTCATTGGTCCCGGTCTGTATAAAGCTACAAGAGCAATTATATCATCAAATTTATTTGGTTTCATTTTCCGGATTGCATCTCTCATTCCTGCACTTTCAAGTTGAAATAATCCAGTTGTTTCTCCAGTCGAAAGTAAAGAGAATACTTTCTCATCATTATGATTTATTTTGCAGATATCTAAATTAATATTTTTTTGTTTTAATCGCTTAATTGTTTTATCAATTACACTTAATGTTTTTAGACCAAGTAAATCAAATTTTACTAAACCTGCGTTTTCAGAAGAATACATATCGTATTGAGTAGATGGTAAAGTTAAATTCGAACTGTGATCGATGTATAAAGGAAATTGCTCAGACAATTGGTTTCCAGCTATAACTACCCCAGCTGCATGTGTGGCCATGTTACGATTAAGTCCTTCTAGTTTTAAAGATAATTCTAAAAGTTTTTTTACTTTTGCATTATTTTTAATTTCTTCTTTAAATCTTGGCTCTCGATCAATCGATTCTTGGAGAGTAAGTGGTCTAGAGGGATCAAATGGTACCATTTTACAAATTCTATCTACATGTCCATATGAAAGACCTAAAACTCTTCCTACATCCCTAAGTGCCATTCTTGCTTTTAATTTTCCAAAAGTGATTATATGGGCAACACCATTTTTATATTTAGTTTTCAAATACTCAAAAACTTGATCTCTTTTTTCCTCACAAAAATCTATATCAAAATCTGGCATCGAAATTCTATCTGGGTTTAAAAAACGTTCAAAAATTAAATCAAATTCTATAGGGTCTAGGTCTGTAATATCTAAACAATAAGCTACTAAAGATCCTGCTCCAGAGCCTCTACCCGGTCCAACTGGAATAGAATTGTTTTTTGCCCATTTAATATAATCAGAAACAATTAAAAAATAGCTCGCATAATCCATTGAATTAATGATGTTTATTTCATGAGAAAGTCTATCTTCATATTTTTTTATAACTTGTTCGTCTTTTTGATTTTTATTTTTTTTTAAAATAAAGTTTTTTAATCTATTTTTTAAACCGATTTTTGCTAATCTTAAAAGTTCGTTTTCTGGTGAAGTGTTTTCACTTCCTTCTATAGAGGGAAGAATTGGTTTTGATTTTTTAGGTTTAAAATTAAATCTTAAATGAAAATTATAATTATTTTCTAAAGCTTCTGGTATATCTGAGTATAAAGTTTTAAGATCATTTGTAGACTTTAAGTAATGCTCCTTGCTATATTTAAAACGATTTTTATCATCAACAAAATTTTTCTCACCAATACAAACCAAAGCATCATGGGCCTCGTACATATCTTGATTAAGGTAAAATATTTCCTGAGATGCAATTAAGGGTAAATTAAGTTTTTTGGAAATAACTAATAAATAATTTTCAAAATTTTTTTCTTGATCTTCATTATGACGCTGGATTTCAATATATAGCCTATTATCATTAAAATTTTGCTTTAAGGTACTAAGTAATTCCTCAAAGTCTTTTGACTTATTTTTGTAGTAAAGTTTTCCGAAAAAGTTTAAATAATTTCCTGTTAATAATATTAGATCTTTATTGTTTTGAATAAGGTTATTAATATCACAAGCAGGCTCATCTATTTGTGAGCTTTCTAAATAACTTTTTGAAGATAATTTTGTTAAGTTTTTATAACCAGTCTCTGTAGTTGCGTATAAAGAAACTTTTCCAATTACGCCTTTAGCTTTTAAATTTATCTGAGTTCCAATAATTGGTTGGGTTCCGACCTTTGACAACTTTTCAGAAAATTCTAATGCTCCACATAAGTTATAACTATCCGCTAAGCCTAAAGATTGTATTTTATTGGCTTTACAATAATCTGCTAATTCATCAATTTTAATTGCGCCTTCACATATGGAATACTGTGTATGAACTTTTATATTGTTGAAATTTTTATTACTAACGGACATTAACCCGTTTTATACCACCATTAGAAATTGACAACTTGTAATCTGCCCTGTTAGCAAGTTCTCTATTGTGAGTTGCAAAAATAATTGTTTTTTTAATTTTTTTAAGTTTTAGAAAATAAGAAAATATTTCTAGAGAAGTTTTATAATCTAGATTGCCAGTCGGTTCGTCTGCCAATATTAAATTTGTTTCTGCTATCAGAGCTCTGGCTATAGCAACTCTTTGTTGCTCACCACCAGACAATTCATTCGGAAAATGTTGGGATCTCTCTAGAATTTTTACTGACCTTAAGATTTTTTGTGCTCTTTTTTTAGCCTCTTTTTTATTAATATTTTTTATTAATAATGGCATCATCACATTTTCAATAGCCGTGAAATCATTTAATAGATTATTGTCTTGAAAAATTATTGATATCTTTTCTCTTCTAATTTTATCTTTTTCTTCATCATTTAGTTTATTTGTTGAGATATTATTTATCTTTATATTTCCCATAGACGGCTCATCTAATAATGCAAACAAATGAAGTAGAGATGACTTTCCTGATCCAGATGGACCAACTAAAGCAACAAGTTCACCTCTTTTTATTTTGATATTTAATTTATCAAAAAGTGTAATATTTCCGTTAGAATGCTTATAAGTCTTTTTTAAGTTTAAAGTCTCTACTATTAAATTACTCATATTTTAAAGCTCTAAAGGTTTTCATTTTTGAAATATTTCTTGCAGGTATATATGAAGCGATTGCTGTTACTATTAAAGACAAAAAGAAGATAATTGATATTGAGTAAACATTAATTTCACTTGGAAGTTTTTCTAAAAAATAAATATCTGTTGGAAATATTTCTAAATTAAATACAGAGGATAAAATAACTCTTACTTTTTCAATATTTAATGAGAATAGAACTCCTAAAATTACGCCACTGATTGATGCAAAAAAACCTATAGAAAATCCAGTTAAAAAAAAGGTTTTTTTTATTGATGTATTATTAAATCCTAAGGTTTTAAGAATAGCAATTTCCTTTGTTTTATTTTTTATCAGGATCGTAAGTCCAGAAATAATATTAAATGCTGCAACAATTATGATTAAAGTTAAAATTATAAACATCACATTCCTTTCAACTTTAAGAGCACTAAAAAACGATTTATTTAAATCTGTCCAGGTATAAATAAAATAATTTTGATTTAATTTTTCAATTTTTTTTTTGTATTTATCAGCTTTTAAAGGATCATTTAAATAAATTTCAATATTTTGATCTTTATATTCTTTATCAAAAATTGATAGAGCATCATTTACGTTTAAAAAGATAATATTCTGGTCGAATTCTATGAAACCTGTATTAAAAATACCTACTACTTGAAAATTTTCCTGTTTAGGCAAATTTCCCAAAGGAGTAGCAACAAATACAGAAGACATTAAACTAGCAAAATCCCCTTCTTTTAAATTAAGATTAAAAGCAAGTTCAGATCCAATAAATATACTATTCTTATTAAATTCTTCAATTTTACCTGAAACGATATTTTTTTTTAAGAATTCAGAAATTTTTTTTTCGTTTCGATTAATACCCTTAAGTATTACTCCTTTCGCTTTATCTCTGCTTATTACTATACCCTCTCCAGAAAAAGTTTTGCTTATTGATATGTCTTGAAATTCTTGGCGTAGTTTTAATAAATATTCTTCCTCTATTGAAAAGCTGTTTGGTTGAATTACTATATGAGGATTAAGACCTAAAATTTTTTTAGTTAAATCAGTTTTAAAACCATTCATTACTGACATAACAATAATTAGTATTGCTACTCCAAGCATTATTCCTAAAAAGGAAAAAATAGAAATTATTTTTAAAAACCCCTCTTTTTTTTTGGGTCTAAGGTTTCTTAATGAAATTAATCTTTCAGTTTTTGTAAACAAGGTATCAATTCTTAAGTTTAGATTTAATATCCTCTAAACTTAATATTGCACTTTCAGAGTTTAGTTCTTTAAATTCAAATCTGTCACCTTCAGATTTTGACCCAATAATAATTTGGTAAGGTATACCTATTAAGTCATGTTTTTTAAATTTATTAGACATATTTTCATCAACATCGTCTAACAATACGTCAATATTTTGTTTTTTTAGATCATGATAAATTTTTTCAGCTTTTATTAAATTTTCTTTATTATTTTTATTAAAACTTGGAATTATTACCACATCAAATGGTGAAACGGATTTTGGCCATTTCATTACATTGTTGTTATATTTGGCTTCTATTATTGCTCCAACTAATCTAGAAACTCCAATACCATAAGATCCCATTTTTACTGATATTTTTTTTCCACTTTTATCGTCAATTGTGCAGCTCATTGGTTTTGAGTATTTATCTCCAAAATAAAATATATGCCCAACTTCAATACCCTTAGTTTTAATCTGATCTTTTTTATCTACGGAATCATTAAATTTTTTTTCATTATATTTCTCATCTGTCACAGCATAAACATTGGTAAAATCTTTTCGCATTTGAGATAGAGAAGTATCTTCGAATTCATATTTGTTTAAATCAATCTCAAAAATTTTTTTATCTGCATAAATTTGACTTTCTCCAGTTTCGGCTAATATAATAAATTCGTGAGATAAGTCTCCGCCAATAGGTCCTGTATCCGCGGACATAGGAATTGCTTTTAATCCCAATCTATTAAAAGTTTTAAGATAGGAGAAAAACATTTTATTGTAAGATTTTTTTGCTTCCTCATCTGATACATCAAAAGAATAAGCGTCTTTCATATAAAACTCTTTACACCGCATTACTCCAAACCTAGGTCTTATCTCGTCTCTAAATTTCCATTGAATATGATATAAAAGTTGGGGCAGCGATTTATATGATTTTACACTTGATCTAAAAACATCTGTAATAAGTTCTTCATTTGTTGGTCCATATAAAATTTCTCTGCCTTGGCGATCTTTTATTCTTAGCATTTCTTCACCATAATCGTGGTATCTACCACTTTCTTTCCAAATCTCAGATGATTGAATAGTTGGCATTAACATTTCTTGAGCACCGATAAAGTTTTGTTCCTCTCTAACGATTTGCTCTATTTTTTTCATTACTTTGAAGCCTAAAGGTAGCCAAGAATAAATTCCTGCTGAAGATTGTTTTATCATACCTGTTCTTAACATTAATTGATGGGACTTAATCTTAGCTTCAGCTGGTAAATCTTTAGTTATTGGAATAAATAATTTTGAAAGATACATTCTATTGTAAATATTCTCTTAAATTTAATAAATTAAACTCAACTAGATAATATATTACAATAAAAATTATAGAAGTAATTAAAGTTGTAATTAAAAATTTTTTCCCAATTTTAGGATTTATAGGAGCTCCAGGATCTATACCCTCTATTTTTTCTTTAAATTTTTCTTTATTTGATTGAATTCCAACCGGTAGCACGGAAAAGAAAATTATCCACCATATTAAAACATAAACTATAATAGAACCGGTAATTCCCACTAAACCCTCGCGATATTAATATTAGTGAAAGGTTTTTTTCCTGTTTTTTCTCTTACGATTCTTCTACAATTTTGCTTGATTGTCTCTATTAAATTTTTTTGTTGTTTTGCGTTATCTAAAGAAAATGTTCTACAAATATTAAAGATTTCATCTTCCATATCAAAAATAAACGGATCTTTTTTTTCACTCTCTGGTATCCCTTTAAAAGAAATGATTGGTTTTTTTATTTTTCCATTATTTGAGAGCAAAAGTGTAATTTCTAAATAGCCATTGATTGATAAATTCTTTCTATCTTTAATTGACTGTGAGTCCGTTTCTACATTCACACTACCATCTAAATAAATTCTGCCTGCTGGTGCTTTATCTACAATTTCTGGAACTTTACCTGGTAATAATTTTATTATGTCTCCATTTTCAATCAGTAATGTTTTAGGAACTTGCATTTCTTCAGCAAACTTCACATGTTCTTGCATATGTCTGTGCTCACCATGAACTGGGATAACACTTTTAGGTTTTACCCATTTATACATATCTTTTAAATCGTCTCTATTAGGATGACCTGATACATGAACAAAAGCATTTTCTTCGCTAATTATCTCCATGTTATTTTTTACTATTAGATTTTGTAATTGATATAATTTTTTTTCATTTCCAGGAATAATTTTTGAAGAAAAAATTATACAATCACCATCTTCTAAAAATACTTCTGGGTGAGTTCCATTAATTATTCTATTCATGGCCCCCATAGGTTCACCTTGGCTTCCAGTTGCTAAATATAAGATCTTATTTTTAGATACCTTTTTTGCATCCCTTGGTTCGAGTGGTTCAATCAATCCTTTTAGATAACCACATTTTTTGGCAGCTTTATATATTCGGTGCATTGATCTTCCAACAAGACAAATAGATCTTCCTGTTTTATTCGCACAATAAAAAATAGATTCCATTCTTGCCACATTTGAAGCAAATGAAGTAACTAAAATCCTTTTTGTTTTAAGTTCCATTATTCTAAGCAAGCTGTCTCTTACATCTGACTCCGATCCTGCTCTTCCCGGGCTAAAAATATTTGTTGAGTCACAAATCATTGCAGAAACACCCTCGTCTCCAATTTTTTTTAATTTTTCTTCGTCAATTTTATTTCCGATCAAAGGGTTAGGATCTATTTTCCAATCACCTGTGTGTAAAATTGTTCCTAAGGGTGTTTTAATACTTAACCCATTAGGCTCTAAAATTGAGTGGGTTAATGTAACAAAGTCTATTTCAAATTCTCCAAGTTTAATTTTGCTATTTAAAGGCACAATCTTTAAATAAGAAGAGATATCAATTTTTTTTTCTTTAAATTTTTCTGTTATTAATGCTGCAGTGAAAGGTGTTGCATATAATTTGCATTTAAGCTCAGGCCAAATATGTGCTACAGCACCGATGTGATCTTCATGTGCATGAGTTAAAACTACACCTAGCAAATCATCTTTTTTATCAATTATAAAACCTGGGTCAGGCATAATTAAATCAATACCAGGAATGGAGTCATCGGCAAAAGTTACTCCCATATCAACGATTATCCATTTTTGATTATCTGCTTTACCATACGCAAAGAGATTCATATTCATGCCAATTTCACCAGATCCACCTAATGGACAAAAAAGTAATTCTTCTTTACTCATAAAAATTTCTTATAAATTTTCGCTATTCCTTTGATTGTTATATTTTGATCGATCAAAACTTTTTTTTTAATTGAATTTTTAAAAAAATTTGCATAACCACCAGTTAAAATAATCTTAAAATTTGTTTTATTAGTTTTAACAATTTTATTTATTATATTATTTATCAAGCCCTCGTAACCCCACATAAATCCAGCATTTAGAGCATCTTTAGTATTTTTTCCAAAACTTTTTTTAATATTTTTCAATTTAATTAAAGGAAGTAGAGCAGTTGAATTATATAAATTAGTAATTGAGAGTCTAACACCCGGAGCAATTACGCCTCCTTCATAGATGTTATTCTTAATAACATCAAATGTAGTAGCTGTTCCAAAATCTACTACTAAACAATTATTAAACTTTTGAACACCAATTGCATTCGCTATTCTATCTGAGCCTAGTTGTTTTGTATTTTTTACATTTAATTTGATTATTTTTTTTAAATCAAAGTCCTTAACTTCATAAATTTTATATTTAGTATATTTAAATCTTTTTTTCATCTCTTTAAATGCTAATGGAACAACACTTGAAAACAAAAAATTTGGATTAAGACTTTTTGTTTCATAACGACTTAAAATTCTTTTCAAAAAATTATTTTTTATATTTTTTTTAGTATCAATTTCAAAATGTTTAATAATTTTAAACTTTTGATTTAAAAGGCAAATTTTTGTGGAAGTGTTGCCTATATCTCCGATTAAGTATTTCATAAATTATTTATACATTTTTTTTAATTCTTGAAATGAATATGTTTTTAATCTTCTTAGCAAATTTTCATACCCATTTTTGATATTTTCTAATAGCTTTTTGTTATTAATCTTTTTTTTAGTTATATCTTTTAATGAAATTGAATTAAGTTGTTTAGTTATTGGATTAAAATTTGTATTTATGCCTATTCCAATCACCAGGAAGTTTTTTTTTCTATTTTTAAGCACTTCTTGTAAGATGCCACAAAATTTTTTGTTTTTAATCAATAAATCATTAGGCCATTTAATTTGAACCTGATCAGAATAATTTTTTCTAATTATATATTTTAATAAATATGCATTAAGCACTGCGTAATGTTTAAAGTTAATTTTTTTTTGGTCAATTTCGAAATAAATTGTTAGATGCAAATTTCCTTTTTTGGAAACCCATTTTTTTCCCATTGTTCCCCTACCTTTAATTTGTTGTTCCGCAGAGATTAGAGTAGGCTTAAATTTGTTTTTTTTAATTAGGTCTAATGCAATATCATTTGTGCTATTAACGCTTTTAAATTTTAATGACTTAATCTTCATTAATTAATAAATAGTGCATCCACTACATTGTTTAAAATAGCTGGGTACATAAAGAATGTAATCAAAATTGCACAACTTATTAAAACTGATAATTTTGCAACACTATTTTTTACAGGATCAAAAGAAATTGCACTGTCATCAAAATAAATAATTTTAATAATTCTTAAATAATAAAAAGCAGAAATTACTGTTGTTAATAATCCAATGATTGCTAATGCATACATCTTTTGCTCTATGACAGCAGTGAAGACATAAAACTTTGCGAAAAATCCTGCAAGAGGTGGTATGCCTGCCAGAGAAAATAATATTACCAAAAACGAAATTGCTAAAAGAGGTTGTTTTTTCGATAACCCTGATAAATCTGATATATTTTCTCTGTACTCTCCATTTTTTTTTAACAAATAAAGACAAGAAAATGCCCCAATATTCATAACTACATAAATCGATATATAAATAATAGAACTTTCATATCCAGAAATAACTCCAGTGGCCACACCAGCCAAAGCATATCCCACATGTCCGATTGAACTATAGGCTAATAATCTTTTAATATTTTTTTGAACAATCGCTGCTACTGCACCTAAGATCATTGATGCAATTGAAATAAAAATAATTATTAATTGCCATTCTGATAAAATATTTGAAAATGGTATAAACATAAACTTGATCAACACTGCTAAACCAGCAACCTTTGGAACTACTGCAAAGTAACTAGTTATTGATGTGGGTGCTCCTTCATATACATCAGGAGTCCACATATGAAACGGAACTGCCGACACTTTAAATGCAAGGCCAACTAAAACAAATACCATAGCAAAAACAGCACCTGTATTATCTTTAATTAACTGATCTGCTATTAAGTCAAAATTTGTGGATCCGGTAAAACCATATAATAATGAAAAACCATACAATAATAGACCCGAAGATAAGGCGCTAAGCACAAAATATTTTATTCCAGACTCTGATGATCTTAAATTATCTCTATCAATAGAGGCTAAAATATAAAGAGATAAAGATTGTAACTCTAAACCGAGATAAAATAAAATTATATCATTAGAGCTTACCATAAAAAACATTCCCAAGATTGAGAGAAGAATTATTATCGGATACTCAAACTTTACTATTTTATTATCAGTTATAAAAACTTTAGATGAATTAAGAACAAACAAACTTGCTATTAAAATCAAAATTTTAAAAAAATTTGAAAAAGAATCTCTTGTGAAGCTCTCTAAAAATATTTTTTCTGTTTCATTTGAACTATTTAAAATTATAGCAATTGTAAAAAGAATAATCACTGAACTTAAATTGAAAATTAAATTAAAACTCTCTTTGATAAAAACTCCAATCATCAAGATCGAAAAGATTGATAAAGTTAAGAATATTTCAGGTAGTAAAATATTTAAATTATTTAACATTTTATTTTATTCCTTCAGAACTAATTGCCATTTCATAGTTGTTAATTAAATTATTTACAGAAATATCAAAAGTTTCTATTAAAGGTGCCGGATAAAATCCAAAAACTATAACTAAAACAGTTAAAATACCTAGCATTAAAATTTCAGTTTTATTTACATCCTGCATTTTTTTAACTTCTTCATTATTAGTAACTCCAAAAATAACTCTCTTTGTAAGCCAAAGCATATAAGCTGCTCCAAGAACTACTCCAAAAGTAGCTAACATCGCCACCAAATAACTTTTTTGAAACGCGCCGGTTAGAACTAAAAACTCTCCTAAAAAACCAGAGGTTCCAGGCAAACCTAATCCAGCTAAAGCAAAAACGATAAATAAAAAAGAATATTTTGGTAAATAATTAACTATTCCTCCGTAAGTGCTTATCATTCTAGAGTGCAATCTGTCATAAACAACTCCAACACATAAAAATAAAGCTGCTGAAATTAATCCATGACTTATCATTTGATAAATACTGCCTTCTATGCCTTGTTTTGTAAAAGTGAATATTCCTAATGTTACATATCCCATGTGAGCAACCGATGAATATGCAATTAATTTCTTCATATCTTCTTGCATCAAAGCAACTAATGAAGTGTAGATAATTGCAATTATACTTAGAGTGTAAATCAATGGAGTAAAATACTCAGAAGCTAAAGGGAACATTGGCACAGAAAATCTTAAAAAACCATAACCCGCCATTTTTAAAAGTATAGCGGCTAAAATTACTGATCCAGCTGTTGGCGCTTCTACGTGTGCATCTGGCAACCAAGTGTGCACTGGCCACATAGGCATTTTTACTGCAAAAGAACTGAAAAAAGCTAACCACAATAAATTTTGATATTCTTTAGGTATTTTAACCTCATAAATCTGAGTTACATCAGTTGTTCCGGTTATCCAGTAAATAGTTATGATAGCAGCAAGCATTAAAACTGAGCCTAATAGTGTAAATAAGAAAAATTTAAAGGCTGAATAAACTTTCCTAGGCCCACCCCAAACACCTATAATTAAAAACATTGGTATTAACCCTGCTTCAAAAAATAAGTAAAAGACAACAAGATCTAATGAACAAAAAACACCAATCATGAAAGTTTCTAAAACTAAAATTGCAATCAGAAACTCTTTAATTCTGTCTTTAACACTGTTTATGCAAGAGACTATACATATAGGTGTTATTAATGTTGTTAAAATAATAAAGAGTATTGAAATACCATCTACTCCTAATTTAAATTTTATAAAATTATTTATCCAAGACTGCTCTTCCAAAAATTGAAATTCCGAAGATGAAAGGTCCATTGAATACCAAACAAATATAGATAAAATGAAAGTGGCTAAACTGCTAAATAAAGAAATATAAATTGCGCTATAATTATTTTTCTGTCCTTTTGATAAGAATATAAAAAAAGAACTTATTAAAGGTAAAAATATTAAAGTTGATAAAATTGGGAAGTTCATTTTAATTTAAAATTAAATAAGTAAGAAGAAGTGAAAGTCCCAGTAACATTACAAAAGCATAATCATAAATGAATCCAGTTTGAAAAAGTCCTGCTTTATCTGAGAGTTTTTTTATAACTTTTGATATTCCATCAGGTCCAAACCTATCAATAAAACCTTGATCTCCTTTTTTCCAAAAAAAAGATCCTATCTTTTTAAAAGGATTAACAAAAATTAAATTATATAATTCGTCGATGTACCATTTATTAATTAAAAATTTATACAATGGTAAATTAGTATTTTTGAATCCTTCCAAAATTCCAGTATTTTGAATAAAATAGTAAAATGAAATAGGGATGGAAATTACAACTAAAGTTGGTGTAAGTATTAAAAACCAAAGTGGAATAGACTCATGTTTAATTTCGTTTAAGAAGAATATTGATGATTGCCAAAAATCGTTACTATGATGACCAATGAAAGTATCTTTAAATAAGTATCCAGAAAACACAGCTCCTATTCCAAGAAGCAGCAGAGGGAACAGCATTACTAATGGTGACTCGTGAGTAGCTTCTATTGGAATATTCTTGTTATTATAACTGCCATGAAATGTTTTAAAAAATAATCTCCAAGAATATATTGATGTTAAAAAAGCTGTAAAAATTCCAACGGTTGCAGCATAATTTCCTAAAGATGAATTTCTTAAATATGCAAATTCAATTATTGCATCTTTAGAATAAAAACCAGACAAAAAAGGGAAGCCTGTTAATGCTAGCGTTCCTAATAACATAAACGAATAAGTGAATGGAAGTTTTTTTCTTACACCACCCATATTTCTAATATCTTGTTCATCTTTAAATGCATGTATTACAGAGCCAGATCCTAAAAATAATAAAGCTTTAAAGAAAGCATGCGTGAAAAGATGAAACATCGCTACATGATACGCTCCTACTCCAGCTGCAAAAAACATATATCCAAGTTGACTACAAGTAGAGTATGCTACAATTTTTTTAATATCATTTTGGACTAAAGCCACTGAGGCGGCAAAAACTGCAGTAATCATGCCAACTACGGTTACTAAGTTTAAAGCAGTTTGAGAATATTCAAACAAAGGTGAACAACGAACAACTAAAAAAACTCCTGCTGTTACCATTGTGGCAGCATGGATTAGAGCTGAAACAGGTGTTGGTCCTTCCATCGCATCTGGCAACCAAGTGTGTAATAAAAATTGAGCTGATTTTCCCATTGCTCCAATAAATAAGAATAAACAAATTAAAGTTATTAAACTTGTTTCAAACCCTAAAAAAACTAATTTATTTTCTATAAATTGAGGAACTAATTCAAAAACTTCTTTAAAATTAATTGTCCCGAAATAAAAGAATATGAGAAAAATTCCTATTGCTAGACCAAAATCTCCTACTCTATTTACAATGAAAGCTTTGATTGCCGCATTATTCGCACTTTCCTTTTTAAACCAAAAACCAATTAAAAGATAAGAACATAAACCCACACCTTCCCATCCAAAAAATAATTGTAAAAAATTATCTGATACTACAAGCACTAGCATCGAGAATGTAAACAATGATAAATAGGACATAAATCTCGGTTTGTGAGGATCGTGGCTCATATATCCAATTGAATAGATATGAACAAGAGCTGAAACAAAAGTAACAACGACCAACATCACAGAACTTAATGGATCTAAATTAATTGACCAATTGGCTACAAAATTACCCGAACTTACCCACTCAAATATTTTATAGTTTCCATAGACATTATTTTGTAAACCGTTCCAAAAAATAAAAATAGATAAAACAGCTGAAATGCATACCAATAAGCTAGTAATAATTTCTGAAAAATATTTAATTAGTGATTTCCCTAGAAAACCTATTATAGCTCCAATTAATGGTAGAAAGATTACAGCGTATTCCATTTATCCTTTCATTCCATGAATGTCTTCAACTCTAATTGAGCCTTTATTTCTATAGTAGATTACAATAATAGCTAGTCCTATGGCTGCTTCAGCTGCGGCCACTGTCAAAATTAACATAGTAAATATTTGACCAACTATATCTCCTGAAAAAATTGAAAATGAAATCAAATTAATATTAACAGCAAGTAATATTAGTTCGATAGACATTAAAATTACAATTACATTTTTCCTATTCAAAAAAATTCCAATTACACCTAAAAAAAATATTATCGCCCCTAAGGAAAGATAGTGACCTAACCCAATTTCAATCATCAATTTTTACTCCTTTATTTGTCTCTACCTCTTTAAGTTCAATTGATAAGGATGGGTTTCTGGAAATTTGGTTAAAGTAACTTTGTTTTTTTACTCCTTTTCTTTGTCTAAAAGTTAATAAAATTGCTCCAATCATCGAGAGTAATAGGATTATGCCTGCCATTTGAAAATATAAAATATAGTCTGTGTACATAACTAAACCTAATTGATGAGTATTAGAAATATTTGATAATTCCAAAGTACTGCTAGACATTACGTTGTCTTTATATTTCCAACCACCTACTACAACTAACAACTCGAGTAAAATTAATACACTTACAATTAATCCTGTAGGAATATGTGTAGATTTTTTACCAATAAACCAAGATTGTTTCTGCTCAGCTACATTTAGCATCATTACAACAAATAAGAATAATACCGCTACTGCTCCAACGTAAACAATTAATATAATCATGCCTAAAAATTCAGCACCAACCATAATAAAAAGACAGCCAACAGAGATAAAATCTAAAATTAAAAAGAAAACTGAATTAACTGTATTTCTTGAAGTTATAACCATTAGTGATGAAAAAATTGCTATAACAGAAAAAAAATAAAAGAATATTGAGTGAACTAACATTTATCTATTATCTATAAGGTTTATCTAATTTTATATTCTTAGCTAAAACAGATTCCCATCTATCTCCATTATCCAATAATTTTTGTTTATTATAATAAAGTTCTTCTCTAGTCTCTGTTGCAAACTCAAAATTTGGACCTTGAACTATTGCATCTACTGGGCAAGACTCCTGACATAACCCGCAGTATATACATTTAAGCATATCAATATCATACCTTGTAGTTTTTCTGCTGCCATCGGCTCTCTCTGCTGACTCAATAGTAATAGCTTGGGCTGGACAAACAGCTTCACATAATTTACATGCAATACATCTTTCTTCACCGTTAGGATATCTTCTTAAAGCATGTTCCCCTCTCATTCTTGGACTGATTGGTCCTTTTTCAAATGGATAATTTATTGTTTTAGATTTTTTAAACATTTCTTTAATTGCCATTAATAATCCTTTGACGAACTCTACTAAAAAAATGGTTTTAAAAATTCTTCCTAAAGTCATTAAAAATTTCCTTTCGGCAGTTTGTCGAAATAAAATAAAAAGCTAGCTGTTAAAACTAAGTAAATTAATGAAAATGGTAAAAAAATTTTCCACCCTAGTCTCATTAGTTGGTCGTATCTGTATCTTGGAACAATAGCTTTTATCAAGGCAAACAAGAAAAATAAGAATAAAATTTTTATGATCATCCAGATTGGAGCTGGAATTAAATTTATTGGATAAAGATCAATTATTGGTAACCAGCCACCTAAAAATAATATTGACCCCATTGCACACATCAATAGTATATTTGCATACTCTCCTAGCCAAAACATTGCGTACATCATTCCTGAATATTCAGTTTGATAACCTGCTACTAGTTCTGCCTCTGCTTCTGGAAGATCGAATGGAGGCCTGTTTGTTTCTGCAAGAGCAGAAATAAAAAAAATTACAAACATCGGAAAAAGTGGAATTACATACCAAAGATCTTTTTGTGCTAAAACAATTTCCTTTAAATTTAATGATCCAACACATAACAAAACATTTATAATAATTATTCCGATTGAAACTTCATATGAAACCATTTGAGCTGCTGATCTTATTGCTCCTAAAAAAGGATATTTAGAATTTGATGCCCAGCCGCCCATAATTATTCCATAAACTCCAAGCGATGAAACAGCAAATAAATATAAAACGCCTACATTAATATCTGCGAGAACCAATTCCTCACTCATTGGAATAACTGCCCAAGCTACTAGTGCTAATGTCATTGTAACAATTGGCGCTAGTACAAAAACTGCTTTATTTGCGCTTGCTGGGATAATTATTTCTTTAAAAATATATTTTAAAGCATCAGCAAGTGTTTGTAGTAATCCAAAAGGGCCGACAACATTCGGGCCTTTTCTTTTTTGCACCAAGCCCCAAACTCTTCTATCTAACCAAACGATCATAGCAACTGAAACTAATATTGGTACAAGTACAAATAAAATTTTGTAAACTTCCTGACCTAAAACTTGGATATACTCAAACATTAATTGTTAGTTCCATCCTTTTTAATTTTTTGACGAATTTGTCGACATTCACTCATTGTTTTAGATGAGCGAGAAATAGAGTTAGTATAATAATAGTCCAGCTCTCTTATTATAATTTTTTCACTAACAAAATTTGATTGAATTTTTGAATTTTTTGACTCTACATTTTTAGGTAGTTCATTTAACTCTGAAAAATTAGGAATAGAATTTAAAACTTCTTTTCTTAGTTTATCGAAATTAGTCGTATCATTTAATCCCATTTTTTTTATTATTCGATTAAAAATTTTCCAATCTTCCAAAGCTTCTCCTATAGGGTATGATGCTTTTTTACATTCTTGAACTCTACCCTCTAAATTTTCATATAAACCTTCTTGCTCTGTATATGTTGCACTTGGTAAAACAATATCAGCTACTTCAGCCCCTCTATCACCATGACTTCCTTGATAAACTACAAATTCATTGTCTTTTTTAAAATCAAGATTATCTGAGCCTAATAAATATAATAATTTAAATTTTTTGTTTTCTAAATTATTAAAGAAAGTAAAATTATTTTCTTTTTGATCAGGTAAAATTTTTAAATCTAACAAGCCCACCGTTGATGCATTCTGAATTAAAATATTAAGAGGGTTCCATTCTTTTGATATCTTATTATTTTGTATCAGAAAGTTTTTTATTTCTTCAAAAATATAATTCCCGCTTTCCAACTCTAAAACTGACTCTCCTATAATAATTATTGGATTTTTAGCTGAAAGAATTTTATTTGATAATTCACTCTCGTTATTTATTATCTTTTTTATTTCATCAGTTTTATCACTGATAATTTTATAATCATAAGTAAGATCCCCTGGATCTCCAATAGAAAAAATAGGAACTTTTTTTTGAACAAATGATTTTCTGATTCTTGCATTTAACATTGAAGCTTCATGTCTTGGATTTGTTCCGATTAATAATATCAAATCTGACTGCTCAATTCCGTTAATAGAAGAATTGAAAATATAGTTTATTTTTTCAGAATAATTTATATAGAATTTTTTCTCTCTAAACTCTAAATTATTGCTTTTTATCAAATTGAATAATTTTTTAAAACCTAAAGCATTTTCCATATTGATCATATCTCCTATATGACCAGCTATTTCATTTGGTTGAACTTCTTTTATTTTTTTTATTAATAAATCTAAAGCCTCGTCCCAATTTGATTTTTGAAGTTTGTTTTCTTTTTTTATATAAGGAACATCTAATCTTTGTTTAAGTAATCCATCACAAGAATATCTTGTTTTATCTGAAATCCATTCTTCGTTAATATCATTATTTAGTCTCGGTAAAATTCTTTTAACTTCCCAGTTGTACGTGTCTACTCTAATATTAGAACCAACGGCATCCATAACATCAACGCTCTCTGTTTTTTTAAGTTCCCAAGGTCTAGCTTCAAAAGCATAAGGTTTTGAAGTTAGCGCTCCAACCGGACACAAATCAATAACATTCGCAGAGAGTTCAGACTCCATAGATTTTTCTAGGTAAGTTGTTATTTGCATGTTTTCACCTCGACCAATTGCGCCAATTTCAGGTACACCGGCTACTTCCGTTGCAAACCTCACACATCTTGTACAATGAATACATCTAGTCATTTGTGTTTTTATTAAAGGACCCATGTATTTTTCTTTTACGTCTCTTTTATTTTCTACAAATCTAGATTTATCTACTCCATAATATAAAGATTGATCTTGTAGATCGCATTCTCCACCTTGATCACAAACAGGACAATCTAAAGGATGGTTTGCAAGCAAAAACTCCATCACACCTTTTCTAGCCTTTTCAACAAAGGAAGTATTAGTTTTGATATTCATTCCTTCTGCTGCTGGCATCGCACAAGATGCTATGGGCTTAGGAGATTTTTCCATTTCAACCAAGCACATCCTACAATTTCCAGCTATAGATAGTTTTTCATGATAACAAAATCTTGGTATTTCAACATTGGCAAGCTCACAAGCTTGTAATACCGTCATTCCTTTCTCAAATTCTATTTCTTTTCCATTTATTGTAATTTTAGGCATTTTTATTTTCCAATAAATGTTGATCGACTAGATAAGGATTGTTTAATTTTTTCTTAATCAAAGGTTCTTCTCTGCATCTACTTTCCACTTCTTTTCTAAAATGTCTTAATAGACCTTGAACCGGCCAAGCCGAACCTTCACCAAAAGCACAAATAGTGTGACCTTCAATTTGTTTAGTCACATCTGATAATAATTCTACATCACCATAAGTCGCTTTTCTTTTAACAACTCTATCCAATATTCTCCACATCCAACCAGAACCCTCACGACAAGGTGTGCACTGACCACAACTTTCATGTTTGTAAAATCTGGCTATTCTTGCCATGCATTCAACTATGTCTTGATCTTTATTAATAACAACAATGCCGGCTGTTCCTAATCCGCTTTTATTTTCTATTAATGAGTCAAAGTCCATCGTGATTGTATCGCAAATTTTCTTTGGCAGCAGAGGCATCGATGAACCGCCTGGAATAACTGCTTGAAGATTTTCCCATCCTCCAACTACACCTCCAGCATGTTTTTCAATTAATTCTTTTAAAGGAATTCCCATTTCTTCTTCTACGTTACAAGGTGAATTTACATTTCCTGATATGCAAAATATTTTAGTTCCTGTATTTTTTGGCTTACCAATAGAAGAAAACCATTTTCCACCTCTCCTCAATATTGTAGGAACAACTGCAATAGTTTCTACATTATTTACAATGGTTGGACATCCATACAAACCTACTAAAGCAGGAAATGGTGGTTTTAGTCTAGGTTGACCTTTGTTTCCCTCTATACTTTCCAATAAAGCAGTCTCTTCGCCACAAATATAAGCTCCAGCACCAAAATGAATATGAATATCGAAATCCCAACCAGATCCACAAGCGTTTTTTCCTAAATATTTTTTTTCATATGCTTGGTCTATAGCCTCTTGTAATCTTTTTCCTTCGTTTAAATATTCACCTCTTATGTAAATATAACAAACATGTGCGTTAACAGCAAAACCAGCGATTAAACACCCTTCAATTAATTTTTGAGGCTCAAATCTGAGAATATCTCTATCTTTACAAGTGCCCGGTTCGGATTCATCAGCGTTTATGACTAAATAATGTGGTCTTGATCCAACTTCTTTTGGAGCAAATGACCATTTTAATCCTGTAGAAAAACCTGCTCCACCTCTCCCTCTTAGTTCTGAAGTTTTAACCTCGTTTATAATCCAATCTCGCCCTTTTGAAATAAGATCTTTTGTATTTTTCCAGTCATCTCTTTTAATTGAGCTTTCAATATCCCAGCCATGTTCGTTATAAAGATTTTTAAATATCTTGTCTTCTTTCTTAAGCATGATTTTCCCTATTAGTATTTAATTTTTTTTCTGGTGCTGTATTTTTTCTTCCTCTATATGATCCAGGTTTAATAGATTTGTCTTTAATTAAAGACTCTAAAATTTCTTTTGTACTTTTCTCATCTAAATCTTCATAATAATCATCATTGATTTGAACTATTGGTGCACTGACACAAGCTCCAAGACACTCTACTTCCATCCAAGAACAACTTCCTTGTTTAGAAATTTCATTTTCATTTGGTGAAATTTTCTCCTTACATAATTTTACTATTTTATCTGCTCCTCTGATTAAACACGGTGTTGTAGTACAAACTTGAATAAAATGTTTTCCTACTGGAGCGAGATTGTACATAGTGTAGAAAGTGGCAACTTCATAAACCGATATATATGGAATGGATAAATAATTAGCTATATATTTCATTGCAGCTAAAGGTATCCAATTATCATTTTGTCTTTGGGCTAAGTATAACAATGGCATTACTGCACTTTTTTTATTTTTTTCAGGATATCTTTTAAAAATTTCTTCAACTTTTTTTAAATTTTCGCCATTAAATTTAAAATCTTTTGGTTGATCTTCGTGCACTTTTTTTAAACTCATCGGTCCACCTCTCCAAAAACTATATCTAACGAGCCAAGAACTGCTGGGACATCTGCCAACATATGGCCTCTAATTAAATAATCCATTGCTTGAAGATGTGAAAAACCTGGGGCTCTTATTTTACATCTATAAGGTTTACTGCTTCCATCTGAAATTAAATATACTCCAAATTCTCCCTTAGGAGCTTCAACAGCAGTGTATACGTCCCCTTTAGGAACTCTATAGCCTTCTGTAAATAATTTAAAATGATGGATTAAAGCTTCCATGGATTGTTTAATATCATCTCTGTTAGGTGGAGATATTTTATTATCAATTGATTTGACGGGGCCTTTAGGAATTTTTTCAATACACTGTAGAATAATTTTTACACTCTCTCTCATTTCTTCTATTCTACAAAGATATCTATCGTAGCAATCCCCATTTTTACCTACTGGAATTTTAAAATCTAAATCTTTATAAATTTCGTAAGGTTGAGACTTTCTAAGATCCCATGGAACACCTGAGCCTCTTAACATTACTCCAGAAAAACTATGATCTAATGCTTCTTGTTTTGATACAATTCCAATTTCGACATTTCTTTGCTTAAAAATTCTATTGTCAGTTAATAAACCCTCTAAATCATCAATTATTTTTGGAAATGATTTGCAAAACTTTTCAATATCTTCAACTAATTTTAAAGGAATATCTTTATAAACTCCTCCAGTTCTAAAATAGTTGGCATGTAATCTTGATCCTGAAGCTCTCTCATAAAAAGTCATTAAAGTTTCTCTCTCTTCAAAACCCCATAAGGATGGTGTTAAAGCTCCCACATCTAAGGCTTGTGTAGTCACATTTAGTATGTGGCTTAAAATTCTTCCAATTTCACAAAAAATTACTCTTATATATTTAGCTCTAATAGGTACTTCTACATTTAATAGTTTTTCCGCTGCCAAAGCGAATGCATGTTCTTGGTTCATTGGGGCTACATAGTCTAACCTATCAAAATATGGCAATGCTTGAGTATAAGTTTTTTGCTCTATTAATTTTTCAGTTCCTCTATGAAGCAAACCAATATGTGGATCAGCTTTTTCTACCACTTCTCCATCTAATTCTAATATTAATCTCAATACTCCGTGAGCAGCTGGATGTTGTGGACCAAAGTTTAAGCTTAATGATTTAGTTTTATTTGCCATCTTTATTATTTTCTTTTATTTCCTTTAAATAACTCGTTCCTTCCCAAGGACTTTCAAAATCAAAGTTCCTATAGTTTTGCTCAAGTTTTACAGGTTCATAAATAACTTTTTTTTCCTTCTCGCTATATCGCACTTCATTAAAGCCAGTTAATGGAAAATCTTTTCTTAATGGATGTCCTTTGAAACCATAGTCTGTTAATATTCTTCTTAAATCAGGATGATTTTTAAATTTAACTCCGTACATATCGAACACTTCTCTTTCCATCCAATTAGCAGAAGGAAAAATCTTTGTTAAAGAAATAACAGTTTGATTAACCTGAAATTTTATTAAAAGTTTTATTCTCAAGTTATGTTCGTGAGATAAAAGTAAATAAATTAGTTCAAATCTCTTTTCATTTTCTGGATAATCTACTCCTGCAATATCAATAAGTTGTCTAAATTTACAATTTTCATTTGATTTTAAAAACTGAACTACTTCTAATAATTCTGCTTCGTCTGTTTCGACCAAAAGTTCATTATTTTCAATTTTTGATGATTTTATTTTACTTGATAATTCAGAATTTATTAATTTTTCAAGATCTTTTAAAGAGGATTGCATTTTTTCTATCTTTCTATTGAACCCTCTCGTCTAATTTTTTTTTGGAGTTGCATGATTCCATACAACAATGCTTCTGCAGAAGGTGGACAACCAGGAATATAAATATCAACTGGCACAATTTTATCGCAACCTCTTACTACAGAATAAGAATAATGGTAATATCCTCCTCCATTTGCGCAACTTCCCATCGAAATAACGTATCTTGGCTCTGGCATCTGATCGTAAACTTTTCGCAATGCCGGTGCCATTTTATTTGTTAATGTACCAGCTACAATCATCACGTCTGATTGTCTTGGTGAAGCTCGTGGTGCTGCACCAAATCTCTCAAGATCGTATCTTGGCATAGAAGTTTGCATCATTTCTACTGCACAACAAGCAAGACCAAATGTCATCCAATGTAATGATCCTGTTCTTGCCCAATTGACTAAGTTGTCGCTTGAAGTTGTAATAAAACCTTTTTCAGCAAAATCTTTTGCTAAGTCTTTAAATTCATCTGGAATTTTACTTTGTCTATCCAAAGTAGAATTTATTTTTATTCCCATTCTAAAGCTCCTTTTTTCCACTCATAAATAAATCCAATAGTTAAAACTCCTAAAAAAAACATCATTGACCAGAAACCTAACGCGCCTATACCGCTTAAAGATATTGCCCAAGGAAAAAGGAAAGCTATCTCTAAATCAAAAATGATAAAAAGAATTGCCACAAGATAAAACCTTACGTCAAACTCCATTCTCGAGTCGTCGAAAGCTTCGAAACCGCATTCATAAGCAGATAACTTTTCTGGATCAGGATTGGAGGGAGATGCTAAGTAATTAGCTATAATAAATCCAACGCTTAAAAATAAAGCTATAAATAAAAATATTATTATTGATAAATATTCAGCTAGAAAATTGTAAATCATTTTTTTTTATTAATACCTACCCCAATACCGTAGTTTGGGGATTCTTATATTAATATTGACTACTTATAACATTTATCTTCAAAGAGTACAGGACAGAAGGAAGCATTAAGTAGATTGAAAAAATGATGATTTACAACTTTCTAGATGAAAATCATTATCAACTAGTGGCGGGAGTGACGGGACTCGAACCCGCGACCTCCTGCGTGACAGGCAGGCGCTCTAACCAAGCTGAGCTACACCCCCACAGGTTTTTGCATTTAATGGTGGGCGGTAAAGGACTCGAACCTATGACCCTCTCGGTGTAAACGAGATGCTCTACCAACTGAGCTAACCGCCCTATTAAATAAAAGTGAGATATACAATAAAAAAAATGTAATGTAAAAAAGTATTTAAATACTGATGTAATTTCTATAAATAGCTATAATATTAGTAAATTATGATTATTAGTTGTAACTCTTGTGAAAAAAAATTTGTTGTTCCTGACAAGGCTATAACATTAGAAGGAAGGGTGGTTCAATGTGGTTCTTGTGGAAACAAATGGAAACAATATCCAAAAAATGATGAAAAAATACCATCAATTAAAGTAAAAAAGAATAAAAAAATTTCAAAGATATCAGAAACGAAAATATCAAAGCCAAAGAAAAAGATTGTAAAAAAGAAAAGGGAAATCGATTTGTATTCTCCAGAATACCTTGCAAAAAAACATGGAATAAATTTAAATGAGACAAATAATAAACCTGATACAAAAAATAAAGTCTCATTTGGATTTTACAGTTCGCTAATTATTCTTTTAGTTTTTGTCATTGCTTTTTCTAGAATTTTATATTTTTTACAAGATTTTATAATTACAAAATTACCATTTACTGAATATTATTTAAAATATTTTTTTGAAAGCATAAGAAACCTATTTGAAATTTGGAAAAGTCTTATTTCAAATTATTAGTTTCTAAATCTTTAATATTTATAAATTTATTAGATAAATTTGAATTATTTTCTTTTATAGAATCATAAAAATTCCACGCAAGAACTAAAATAATATTATCTTTATTCTTAATTTCAGTTTTGTTTTTAATTGGTATTTTAACTCCAGGAATGAATTTTTGATGCTTTAATTTATTATCTTCAACAATAAAATCTATCTCATCTTTTACTCCAAAAAAATTTAAAGAAGTTGTTGCTTTCGCAGGTGCGCCAAAGCCTATAATTTTTTTATTTTGACTTTTAAGCTTTTTAATATTTGATAAAACATTGTCTCTTATTTCATACACTTTTTCACCGAATTTTTTATAAGTTTCATATTTTTTAATTCCAAAACTATCTTCCTCTTTAAGCATTTTTTTTACGCTTACGTCTATTTTTACTTTTTTATCTTTTTTTATGTAAACTCTAATTGATCCACCGTGAGTATTAATTCTCTCAGATTTAAATATTTTAGCATCAAGTTTCTTAAAAAAATTAATTAATGATGTAAGCGACCAATAATTATAATGTTCATGATAAATGTTATCAAAAGTTAAATCTTTTAAAGTATTCACAAGATACTGAACCTCAATGATTATTGTACCTTTTTTACTTAATAAACTTAACATACATTCAGCCATTTCTTTCAATTTATCAGAATGCGCAAACACATTCGAAGCTAATATTAAGTCAGCATTTTTTTTAATTTTTTTAAGATTTTTCTTTTCTAAGAAACCATTAAATGTTTTTATTTTATTTTTATTGGCAAGTTTTGCTAGATTTTTTGCCGGTTCAATGCCTAAAACTTTTTTAAATCCCAAATCTAAAAAAGGTTTTAAAGCAACTCCATCATTACTTCCGATGTCAATAATATAAGATTTTTTTTTAATTAAATTTAATTCTTTAGCGTATTTTTTTGCAGCTTCTACAAAATGTTCTCTAAATACTTTTGATGTTGAAGAAGTGTAAAGATAATTTGAAAACATTTTTTTTGGGTTAACTGAAACTGATAGTTGGCAATTATGACATTTATCACAATAATTTACTTCCAAAGGATAAAGCTCACATTTCTCCTCTTTTTTTGTTAACAAATTATTAGCTAAAGGTTGATAGCCTAAAGACACAACTCTTTTTAAATTCAAATTTCCACACGACCTGCAATCAAATTTATAATTTTCTAATAATAAATTTTTTTCTTTTTCATCAACAAAAACATGTTTTATTGTATGAGTTATTCCATAATTTTCATGATCCCTTTCACCTCTTACAAGATTTAAAAATGTTGTATCTTTTGTAAAAACCATAGTGTGCGCTACATTAGGTTTAATTACCGAAAGTTGACCAGCATTGACTACTTGGGTTACTTTAGGTGAATTAGGATTGATTATATCTTGAAATACCTCAATTATTTGTCCTTTCGTAAAAAGACATTTTTGCTCCTGTTGTGGATGATAATGATTTGCTCTAATTGTACCTTTTTTTGAGTCTATCAATCCGATTAAATTTATGGGTTCTGTAAGTTCGTGATTACTTATTGTTCCTCTTTCATCTTTAAATAAGTTTTCTCCGTCTTTTACATATTCTAGATCTTTTTTGATATTTTGTTTAGACCATTTGTCAATCATTTCTTTTATATTTTGATCTAAATTATATAGAAACTCAAAACCTGAATTTAATATTTTTTTGTTTGATAAAGAAAAACCTAAATTTGGAACTTCATCATTAGTTTCTTTTAAAGTTATTTTAGAATTATGTTTTTTACAGATTTCAGCAACTTCTTTAACTGAAACAGTATCTTTTGTTAAATTAAATGTTTCAGATGTTATTTCATTTTTTTCCTCCATAAATTTAAAACATCTTGCAACATCTATTAACGGAACTAGGCTTTTAATTTGTCTCCCGCTTGCAAATAATTTTAAAGTTCCGTTTTGAGATGATATTTTTGAGAATAAATTAGGCATTATGTCTATTCTCATGGAGTCAGTTGAATAGCCATAAACAGAACCCAACCTTAAGATTATATAATTTTTTCCAGATTCTTTTAATTGATTCTCATTAATCGCTTTTGAGGTTGAATAAGACAATACTGGTTTTGTAGTCTCGTCCTCTCTTATATTGGTTCTGACTTCATTAATCCCCTCATAAACAACGTGAGTAGAAGGAAAAATAATTTTACATTTGCTGCTTATTACATCTAAAATATTTTGTGTTCCTTTCTCACCTACTTCTTTAATTTTTTTATCTTGCTCAACAGAAGCTTCGCTTTTTGTACGGGGGACATCTGTTATTCCAGCTAAATGATGAACAACGTCCGCGTCTTCAAAATATTTTCTTATTAAATCTTTATTTAAAATATCGCCATGAATAAATTCTATATTCCAATTACGAAGCTGATTAACCCTTTCTGAAATAAATCTATTATCAATTACAATGACTTGATGATGCCAACTCACACCAGAATATAACTTGCATAACTCAGTACCAATATATCCTAATCCACCAGTAATAATAATTTTTTTTTTCATGAAAACTAATTGTTATTTACTTATATTATATTTTATTGTAACTCAAATATCATGAATATTTATGACTGTTTCATGTACTATGATGAAGACCTTTTGTTGGACTTAAGGTTAAATATACTAGATAAATACGTCAAAAAATTTGTTATAACAGAAGCTACATACACCCATAACGGAAGTAAAAAAAAATTAAATTTTAACATTAATAATTTTAAAAAATTTAAAGATAAAATTGAATACATAGTAGTTGATCAACAGCC
>VMHT01031874.1_pt1 | contig 43782 bp, 34 predicted proteins | sample 4693611 | NCBI WGS metagenome assembly VMHT01 (sample SAMN12280063, study PRJNA550983) | marine metagenome | isolation source: seawater sampled from same location over 5 years 0.02-0.2 micron viral filtrate | place: USA: collected off the coast of southern California halfway between the port... ...
TTGTTTTTATAAACGTTTTTCTTGACATTACTTTGCGTAATATTAAGTAGAAACCAGCAGCACTAGCTGCACTCATCCAAATGATATTCATAATTTATTGATTTAGTTTATTAATTAAATGTTTGATTTGGGTTAGTTCGTCAAAACGAGCAATAACCGTAGGATCATAGATATCGTTTACATAGGTTTCTATGTCTTTTTTTAACTCTTCAAGTCTTTCATCTATGTGTTTAACAACTTGATCAAGATCGAATATTGCGTCTAGACCTTCGTCTATTAAGCTTCTATTCTTTGGTTTGTTTTTTAGTTGTACGTTTTCAGATGTTAATCTGTCTACCTCAGCTAACGCCTTGCGTAGCTCAAGATTCTTATTCAATGTATTCATAATTCAAATGCTTTATTAATATTAGTTCTTATTTCTTCAGACTTTATCTGTCTGTCTACCCATTTTTTACCACGCAGTCCAGGATATTCATTTTGCAATGCACGCGAACAGCGTTCTATTGATTTGGGTTTGGGATATATTTTATGCAAGAACATATTTTCTAGCACCTGTTGTGCAGACATGTTCTTGTTCTCTATACATTCCCATATTATTCGAGCAACTAATCGTTGGTCGTCATCACGGTATTTGTTATCCGTGTCGTTTACGAGTATATTATATACTCTATCTTTTACAGTCTTTCCCATAATGATAATCATAAAGGGCATAGCAGTAAAGTACCACTATGCCCATCCAGATGTAGCTAAACATTATTTTTTAACAAAGTCACCAAGCTTGTTCATAGCAAGCTGATAGTTATTGACTTGTTTCTTCTTGAACTGTGCAAGATATTCTTTGATAAACTTACGCTTACGCTTATTGTATTTAGAGTTAAGCTTGTTTACCCATTGCTCCATCTTTAGAAAACTATTTCCAAAGAATATAGTGTTACGAGTTTGTCCGTCAAGCATAGTAACCTTTAGGTTTACTTTATCAACGTGCTTGATAATATCGTGAGAGAACTCTCTACGAAATGCTTGATGGGCTCTTTCGTAAGGGTTAACCTTCATTACTTCAAGCAGATTGTCATACTTGTCAGATAATAATAACTCGTGCCACTCTTTATCGTTGGTAGCAGCTTTTAGGTATTCAAGAGTTATACCTTCAGTTTCCATTGCTGTTCTATCGTTCAGCAAATAGTTTCGAACTTTCATTGAGTTCATAATTTGTACACGCTATTCATCTATTGTTGATGCCCGAACCGTGTTTGGGGTAGTTAAGAACCTATGTAGGGAATCGAACCCTACTATAATCCAATATAGGTTAGTTATGGTGTTAGTATTTTTTACCATTGATAATTCTAGAAGCGTTAGCTTTTTGTTTTTTTACTTGACGCTTTACCTTAATACTTTGAAAAGTTGACATAATTTCTAATTTTTGATTTGACTTTGTCCTAAAAAAAGCCGAACTTTGAGGCCAAATTGGAATGTTACTATTATAAAGGAAACAATAACAAACCAACCTGACTTCTAGTCCAGCTTACTTACTTACTTAAATAAATAATCTAAACACTATAGCGCACTATTTCAAGGTGTTTCCGCTTAACTAATTGATAATCAGTTACTTAACTATTCAGCTACTTTGTAATCAGTGAATTCACCGTTGAATATCTCTTCAGCAATGTATCTCTTAGACACTTTATCTAATGCAGTTTCTACGTTTTTAGTAGCTCCTACTGTTAAATCTATAGCATCTATAGTGTTTTTAGCAACGTAAATAGGAAATGTTGTTACAGCAATAGCAGCTTCTTTACGAAATTGCTTGTCTTCTTTAGCTAAGTTAATAGTTGCTTTTGCTAATCCTGTTAATGATTTTAATAATGACATAATAATATTAATTAAATAATTGTACCTGCATAGATAGTTAGATAGCTTAGATTGCGTGCAGGTATTACGCAAAAAAAGCTATGATATAATCCAATATAGGTTACGGGGTAACAAAAATATAGGACATGGCAGGGGGTATTTAGCATAAAGGCTCCCTTTTTTACAACTACACAAATTTTTTATTACTTTTGTATTCATGGATGAAGAACAAATATATGGTCCTTACACTCTTCCTGAAATAAGTGTACAAGCTTCTGATCAAAAAGAAACACAAAACCTTCTTGGTCTATTTCAAAACCTAACTAACATTGCTATTGCAGAAAATGCAGAAAAATCTTTGGTAGGGGGGGATGTTATAAGTAGACCTTCTATTAAAGTACCTAGTTTGCAGAGATATGACAATACTTGTTTTCAGTATGGTAAGAATGTTTGTGTTGAATCTGGATATAGTAATATTCCAGAAAATGTTTATGACAACAGAACTTTTGCTAGGAACTTTAAAGACTATGGATTCTCAGAAATAGCTCCTGCTGAGATGTTGCCTGGTGATTTTATACAGTATGCAGATGATGATAAACTTAGTAGCGAGTTTCCATTAGGTTATCCTTATCATTTTGGTATAGTAGAAAGTGATTCTACATATACTATGTCTGGTGGACCAAGTAATGTACTAGGGGTTAAAAATCCATTATCAGGAGATCCTGTTGTTTCAAAAAATATATACTACAACGAAGATAGAACAACAAAAGATCCATTTAGAGTCTATAGATTAACTAACCCACAACCAGCTAGAATAGCAGAAAAAAAATAGTATGGCAAACGCATTTGAAACATTAAAAAATATAAGTAAAAAAGACAATGAAGGTATCTATATGAAGTCTGATAGCACTTTGGTAGATCGCATTGTTAAACCAAAACAAACGCAAAATAGACTTCCTGATCCAAGATCAGATGAATTTATGAGTATAATAGAAGGCATATTGAAGGCTAGAAGTTCTTCTGTAGCTTATATGACTACCTCAGCTTTTGGAACTATGTCTGGTATGGAGAATCCTAATGACCTTAGTCAACCTAAGAATCCTTATATAAACATATAATATAATAAAATCTTTTTTGATTTTAGTATAAAAAAATCGGACGCTTCGCGTCCTTTTTAATTTTTAACCCTCTATATTTGTTTTATGATTAGAGAATATTCAAATGAGTTTGGTAAAGTATTTGTTGTATCTGAAAATACTTTTATTTTAGAAAAATATTATAGCAGATTAGATGATTTATGTAATGATGAATACTCTTTAATTAGTAGTATATACGAAATGGATTTTGATATATTAAAAAAAACTATATACAGTCTTGATGATAAATGGATGGTAAAGTTTGATTTGGAATATAGCGGAGATTAATATATTTTTGTACAATGTATCTATTAAAGTTAGATAGACAGGGGGACGTATACAAACAAGACGATGGAGTAATGGGGGTTCCTGAGTTTGTAAACGTATTAAAAGCTGATAAGTTAGGAGCTGCTGCAATTAAGTGGGTAGCTTTAGTCTGTGATTATGATAGCCCATACAGACACTTTACTGAATCAGAAAGAAAGAAAGCTGTTAGTAGAGACCTATATGGTAAGTATGAATGGTATGGTGAAAAAAGACCAGAAGTTTTAGCTGCTGTAGACAAGTATAAACAATTGCAGTTTGATCCATTAGATGAACAGCTAATTGCCTTTAATACTAAAATTAGTCAGTTTACTACCTATATGAATAATATGCATATAGATGAGGATACGGCTGAGGGGTTGCAGAAAATAATGATAGGGATCGAAAAAATATATAAGACAAGACAAACTCTTGTTGATGCAATCGAAAGACGTGGTGAGCGTCAGAAAATAGTTGGGAACAAAAAGTTATCATTTTTAGAAAATAAAAAAGATATTCAAGAAAATATTACGTAATAACAATTTTAATTAAAATGAAAAAGAAAAAAAATTCAATGTATCCTGGCGGTGGTCACTTTAAAAAGAAGGCCAATGCTAATATGCCTAAGCAACAAATGGCTATGGGTGGAAAGCTAAAGCCAGTAAACAAAAAAGACAATCCTGGTCTAGCTAAACTGCCTACAGATGTAAGAAACAAAATGGGTTTTATGGAAATGGGCGGCAAAATGAAGTCTGACGAAGATTTTATGTATGGTGGCAAAATGATGAAGAAGATGATGAAGGGTGGTAAGATGAACTATCCTGGTGGAGGTAAAATGAAAAAAGGATCTATGTATCCTGGTGGTGGCAGAATGCAGCACGACTAATGGCTAAAAAACAACCTCCTAAATTAGCAAACCTAAGATATAGGTTTAATAAATTATTTAAAGAGGGTGATTTTAAAAAAGCAAAAGAACTAAGCAGGTACTCTCAGTCTATTCACGGTGTGAACTTAGACGAAGAGTATCATGCAAGGTTAGCAGCTAAGGAGGATCCACGCGATCCTTTTGGCTTAGGTAAAGTACCAGGGTATAAAAAGCAGAAGTATGGCTAATTTAAAAAAAGACTACAAAGATGTTGGAGTAAGATCTACACACAGAACTAAAGTTCCAAGAGTTACTCTTACGAAAGTTGAGCCAGCTGATGATGACAAAAGAACTAGAGCAGAGCTTTTAGATGCTATTGAGGATCTATTTCAAAATACATTTCGTTCAGGAAGAAAACAATCGTACGATAAAGAAATAGATTTAGAGAGCCTTAGATCTATACTTACTATGCTTGTTTTATCTGTAACTAATAATTCAGATGATACGGTTGGTGCAAGTCAATCACAGGTTAATGCTATAAACAATAACGCCACATCAGTTGCGTCAAACTCTACAGCAATTTCAACTATATCCACAAAACAACAACAAATCACAAACAGTTTAAATAACGTTACATCTTTTCCTGGTTTTGGGACAAGTTCTAATACCGCTTTAAGAGGAAACACAACAACTATATCAAGTTCACAAGCTAGCGCTATAAATTCTAATACAGCTAAAACTACATTTCCTGGTTTTGGAACTACTTCAGGTAAAGCACTTGAAGGTGATACATCTTTATTACAATTAGGCACATCAAGCTCTACTGCATTAGCAGGTGATACCACGACTATTAGCACATCTCAAGCAAATGCTATAACAGCCAATACTGCTAAAACAGGTATATCAACTAGTCAAGCTAGCGCTATAACAGCTAACACAGCCAAGGTAAGTCAAGGTTTAGCAACAGCAAATCATACTATGCAGTTCGATGTAACAAATCAAAAAGGTATTTACAATTTAAGAATAACGATTACTGATTCTAGTAATCCCAAATTACCAGTAACTAAAACAGTAGACATAAGATTAAGTTAAATGCCAAAAGCTAAACAAGATCCACAAAGATATAGACCAGTTGTAAACAATGGGCACCCTGATTTAAATCCTGAGTCAGTAGCTTATCAAGAATATTGGGAGCAAGAGCTAGATAGATGTATCAATGGATTTAAGCCAAAAGGCATGAAGCATATATCTGGTAAGTATTATTTTTATCTTAACTATTATAAAATACTTGGTAACGATGGAACTAAAGGATCTCGTAAAACTTTAATTAGTCCATGGTATAGACAGATGGATCACGAGTATTTTGATTTGTTTCAAACCTGCAAAGAAGAAGGCAAAGGAATGATTGTTATTAAAGCAAGGGATAAAGGTTTTAGTTATATGAACTCAGGAATGATAGCGCACGAGTACACATTCTTTCCATTTAACGATGTAGGTATAGCTGCAGGCTTACAAGCTACAGCCGATGCATTTTTTGATAAAACTAAAAAAGGATTAAACGGATTACATCCAAACTTTAAACATTCTATACTAAAAGATACAGATGGTATACTTCGCTCTGGATATAAACAAAAGAACAAAGACGGTAAGTGGGAAGTTGGTGGATATCAATCTACAGTAATATGCAGAACAATGGATAATCCAGAAGTATTTAAAGGTGAGCGTGTATCTCTTATGGTGTTTGAAGAAGCTGGTGAGTTTAAACATTTGAAGAATGCTTACATGTCATCCAAAGCATGTTTTATGGATGGTAACTTACAATTTGGAGTTCCTGTTGTGGGTGGTACAGGTGGTGATATAAGCAAAGCATCTAAAGATTTTATGGATATGTATTATGAGTCAGATGCTTATAATCTTATACCTATGTTTATACCAGCATCAAGAGCATACTATGGTTATTTTGATATTAATTCTGGCGTAGAAAAAGTAAAAGAAGCAGAATCTGTATTACTAGAAGAAAGGGACACAATAACAAAATCTGGTGATAGGGATGCTTACAATTTGCACATACAAAATTATCCTTTGACAGTTCAAGAAGCTTTCTTAAATACTAAAACAGCAAGATTTGATAATTCATTGCTTAATGCACAAAGATCACGAATATTAGCTAGTAAAGATTATAGGAGCCAAGTACAGCAAGGATATTTAGATTGGGATTTTGATAATGAAGAAAACTTTATGGTTAGATGGAGACCACATCCTGACGGACCATATAAAATATTAGAGCACCCAGCCCCTGAATATAAGCATTTAGATATAGGAGGAATCGACTCTTATGATCAAGATCAGGCAGGTGCATCTGACTCTTTGGGAAGTGCAATAATTTATCGTAGATTTGTAAACACAGAATATGCTAGCGATTATGTAATAGCGGAATATACTGATAGACCAGAAAAAAAAGAAGATTTTTGGGATGGATGTTTAAAATTAGCTATGTATTATAATGCTAAAATGTTGGTGGAATATACTAAAATAGGCATACTTGATTATTTTAAAAGAATGAATGCTTTGCAGTATTTAAAAGAAAAGCCTGAGTCTGCACACAATCCTGGCACAAAAACAAGAAACAGGTATGGCGTGCATATGAATAAACAGGTTAAGTCTTTAATGGAGGATCTTATGGATGATTACATAAGAGAAAATGCTGAAGACATTTGGTTTTTAGATTTGATAGATGAACTGGCAAATTATGGAACTAAAAATACTGACCGAGCGATTGCGTTTGGTTTATGCTTAATACATAATGTAGACAACTACAGAATACAAGCAAAAGAAGTTCAGGCAGAAGAAGCAGATATAGGTTTTAAGTATTATAAATTAGACAGAAACGGAGTACCAAAAATAATTAAATAATGTATAATTCAAGTCAATCATCATTTCCAGCTCAATTCGTGTTGGAATCAGAAAAAACAGAAGAATGGGCAAATCAATGGGTAAATGCTGTGGTAGCATATATGTCCTACACAGAGTCGCCATATAAAAACTCTAGATTAAACGATATACAGAACTACAATATTTATAATGGTAATTTAGACTTAGAGGACTTTAAATATATTACTGAACAATATGGCATGTCTTATCCTGCCCGTTTAGTAAACTATCCTATTATATCACCTAAGATTGACTTACTTGTTGGTGAAGATTTAAGAAGACCTATTGACGTAAAAGTTTCTACTACTAATAAAGAAGCAGTTCTTAGAAAGGAAGATGTCAAAGTTAATTTGATAATGAAACAATTGACGGAAGATATACACCGAGAATTTGAACAAACACACGGAATACCATTGCCTGAAGCAACAGAAATGGAGGTTCCTGAAGATATAGATTTATACATGAGATACAACTATCGTGAGATGGTAGAAGAAACTGCACAAGACGGTCTTGAGTATTTAATGCAACGATATAATTATAAAGATTTATTTAAAGAAGGATTTAGAGATATGCTAGTAACTGGCAAAGAGTTCTTTAAAATATACGATCATAATGGTGATCCATACGTAAGACGTGTAGATCCAAGAAATATAGTTTATGAAATAAATGCATCGTCTGACTATTTAGATGAATCGTCTTGGGTAGGAGAAGAGCGTTATTTATCATATAGTGAAATACTAGATGAATTTAGAGATGAATTAGATAGAGATGATTTAGAAGAATTGTCTGCGATGTATCAAATAGGGGGCTATGATGATTTAGCAAGATATAATGATCCTTTTGATTGGATTGACTATCAAGAAGGACAAGAAGTAAAGATTCGTGTAGTATCAGTAGAATGGAAATCTATTAAAGCATTAAAGTTCAAAGTTTCTGAAAATAAATTTAATCCTGAAAAACCATTTATGAAACAAGTGCCTGATGATTATAGGCAACGTAAAAACGAAGAAGTTGTTACTCGTTATGTAGATGATATATGGGAGGCTACAAAGATAGGGGGAAAGATATTAGTAAGAGCAAGACGTAGACCAAATCAAATACGTTCAGTAGATGATGCAGGTACTACATCTCTTTCTTATGTTGGTTGCGTAAGAAACAACACTACAGGAAGATCTGTATCTATGGTAGATTTATTGAAAAATATACAAATGCTTTACAACATTGTTATGTATCAAATAGAACTTGCTATGGCTCGTTCAGGTGGTAAAGCTGTAGTGTATGATGTATCACAATTGCCTACAAATTTAGGTATGGATATGCAAACTGTATTGTATCATTTAAAAACAGATGGAATCATTCCTATAAATTCAAAAGACGAAGGGAATCAATTGCAATCATTTAATCAATTCCAACAGATAGATTTTACTTTATCTAATTCTGTACAACAATTGATTAATTTAAAAATGATGCTAGAGCAAACAGCAGGACAAATATCTGGTGTGTCACCTCAACGAGAAGGCGCGGTAGGACAATATGAATATGTAGGTAATGTGCAAAGAAGCGTTGTGCAGTCTGCTACTATTACAGAAAGTTTATTTTATTCACATGCTATGGTTAAAAAACGTGTGTTTGAACATGTTTGCAATTTAATGAAGGTATGTTGGGCAGGAGGTAAAAAAGCATCTTACATACTTGGTGATGGTGCATATAAATTCTTATCTGTATTCCCAGATATAGCAATGCAAGATTTTGGCATCTTCATTGGTGACTCTGGAAAAGATGATGCAATGCGTCAACAATTACAAGGTATTGCACAAGCAGCCTTACAAGGAGGACAAGCCACACTACTTGACATTGTCAAAGTATTAAAAGCAGATACATTTACTGAAGCTGAACATATTCTTGAAAGAGCTATGGATGAAGTTAAAAAACAACAAGCACAACAAGCAGAACAGCAACAGCAAATGTTACAAGCTCAGGCACAGCAACAACAAGCAGCATTTGAAAGAGAAGTACAGCTTGAACAAGTTAAAAATCAAGCTAAAGTACAAGTTGCACAAATACAGTCTGAAACTGATCTTAAAATTGCAGACATGAAAGATGATCTTGCAAGAGAGACCAGTGATGTTGCGCACACAGTAAAAAATAAACAAATATTCTTACAACAAAAAGCTCAGAATGATGCTAAGGCTGATATAAGTAAAGCGCAAGAAGAGGCTGAAGGAAAAAGAATATCTAAACAGAGAGAGCAAAGAATACAAGACGTTATTAAAAAATCTTAGTATATTTGCAAATTAGGGAATTAATTAATATTTAATATGGCAGAAGAACAAACAAATTTAGTAGAAGAATCCGCACAGGAGTCTACACAGGAAACGCAATCAGAATCGACCACAGAGTCCACAGAAGAAAAAAAGTTTGATCCATTAGCATTTGCTACAGATCAAATGATGGAACAATATCAAGGTAAATATAATGAAGAAGCAGCAGACAAAGCAGACGCATCTTCAAATGTTGAAGATAATGGTGATGGATTTGCTTGGGACAACATTGAAGTTGAACAAGAAGCAAAAGAAGAAATTGCACAAGAAGAAGAAGATTGGGATGCACCCGCTCAAGCCGAGTCTGTACAAAAAGATGAAAGCAATGAAGAAGCTGGATCTGTAAATCAAGAATTAGATTGGGCAAAATTTGCTAAAGAATTAGGAGTAAAAGGTGCAAGCAAGGAGGATTTAATTGCTGCATTAAACTCACCATTCATTGAGCAACCAAAAAGTGAAGTTATAGATAAACTATCGACATACTTAGATATGAATGATAGATCTTTAATTGCAGCTGAAATGAAAACGGATGGTTTAGAAGAATTTGAAATAGAAGAAGCCATTGACAAAATGGAAGATTCTGGTATTCTAAAAAGGGAAGCATACCGTATAAGAAGACAACTTAATAATGCTATCGAACAAGAAAAACAAAAATTCTTAAAAGAAAAGCAACAAGAAGAGTTGTCAAATAAAGAAAAAGTAGATCGAAATAAAAAAGATTTACAAAATCACTTAAAATCCTTAAATACATTTATGGGTGGTACAGTGACTAAAGGGCAAGCGCAAGATGCTTACAAATATATTACGTCAGGAAAAATGGCTGAAGATATCTGGAAATCTCACGACAATGCTTCGGAGGTAGCGATGTTTATGCTATTTAAAGACAAGTTTGCTAAGATATTGCGCTCACAAGGATTAGAGGATGGTAAAGCGTCTATATTAAATGACATTACATCACCTAGCCTTAGCAGTAAATCAAGACCACAGACTCGAACAAAGTCTTCAAGTTTTGATCCATCTGCATTTATGAGAGAGTAACTTTACAACAAAACAGGGCGATGCCCAAAGTTACGTTAAAATTACTCTGGAATTTAAAATAGTGTTTAATTAATAAATTTTTAAAAAATGGCTAAATTGTATACAGGAACTTATGGTTCTGGAACAACTCCCGAGAATGCCTTGAACACAGCACTATTGCAATACCCAGAGATTGCAAGAACGTTGATTCAACAGTATCCTCGTTATTCAGCGACTTACCTTATGGAAAGAACAGGTCGCTTCGCAAGTGAAAAAGTCCTAGGAGATAACTCTTTTGAGTGGAAAGTAATGGGACGTTATAATGCTCCAACATTCTCAGCTGGTTGGATTTCTACAGATGGTGTAACATTTGTAGGATCTACAGGTGATACTGGTGCTTCAGATCATACTAATAATGTAGTATTAGCAGCTGATGCTGACGGAGATGTTATCTATTTAAGAGGTGATGGTGACACTTCAGGTCGTACACCAAACTTCTTGAACAAATTTGATATGGTTAGATTCCAATCTGGAGCTGTTGGTCTTGTATTAGAAGATCCAACTCCATCTGCTGTACAGGCTTCTGCTAATGGCGGTATTGCTGTAACTGCTGCATCATACGATGTTAAAATCGAAATGATTGACGGTGCTGCAAACCCATTACAAATATCAGATGTGCATGCAAATGCTATCTTTGCTTCTATTGGTTCTGCATTCCCTAACGGTTCTAACGGAGCTGATGTAGGTGAAAATTATGTATATCCTTCTACTTACAAAAATTACCTTACGACTTCTCGTAAGAAAATTGGTGTAACTGGTAAAGATATTACTGATATTATGTGGATTGAAAATAATGGACATCGTTTATGGTACTTTACTAAAGAACAAATGATGATGGACGAATTTATGTATCAGCAAGAATTACAGCGTTGGTATGGTAGAACATCTATTACAGATGCTACTGTTCAAAGACCAGGCGCTATTACTTCTTCTGCTTCAGGTTTGTCTGGCGTACAAAGTTCTTCAATTGTAACAGGTGATGGTCTATTAGCTCAAATTGATTCTTCTAACCAAGCTACTTATACATTAGGTGCTTTAACTGAAGACATCATTACTGAGTTCTTAGCTAAGTTATCTTTAAATACTACTCAGTCTGAAGGGAATGAGTTTGTTGTATTTACTGGTACTGAAGGTCGTTTGGCTTTCCACAAAGCAATGAAAGAATTGGTAATTGCTCCTTCTGGATCATTTACTGGTGGTTCTATGGTTGGTGTAAATGGTGATGTAGAGCTTGGTGCTAACTTCACATCTTACATGGCTTTAGGAAACAAAATTACTATTGCTTACTGTCCTGTATTTGACGATCAGAACCTGCATTCAACTGCAGCTGGTTCAAATGCATTTGGTGACAACAGATTAAAGGAGTCTGCTAAAATGGTATTCTTAGATTTCGGTAGAACAAGTGGTGTTTCTAACATCGAGCTTGTTACTAAAGGAGCTGAAGGATCTAACCGTTCATTTATCAAAAAGTATGTAGCTGGTATGATTAATCCATACGATCAATCATCTATGATGGCTGCAAATGCTGATGATAAGTTTGAAGCTCACGTTTTATCTGAGTCTGGAATTATAGTTCGTAACCCATTATCTTGTGGAATTCTTTCCGCAGCATAATACAATACTTTTATATTATGGCAAATAGATGTTTTTTATTCGCAGCTGATTCTACAACTGATATGGTTTGTGTAGACAGCGATAGAGTAAGTGAAATTGAGGTTACTGATGCTACTACAGTTTCTATTAACTATGGTACAAATGCTAACGGCAACGGAAGCATTATTCTTGGCGTTACTAGTGGTAAGGCTGATGATGTAGTTAAGGAAGTTGGTAGAATTGTTCTTCAAGGCGTTGGTGTTATCACTATCGCAGATGATGTTAATAGCATTTATGCTGTTGACGGAATTGAAGAAGTAGATTCAATTGCACACTCTTAATAACTGAATTTAACTGGTATTAACGGAAGAGAAGCTTAAACGGTAATACCTTAATTATTAATATTTAAAATAAATAGAAATGGCTTTAAAATTTGATTTTAATAGACTTAGAACTGCAGTAAAAGGCTTTATAGAAGCTGAATCAACTGTAGGTTCTGAAGCAATTCATCTACCACTTATACAGGCTTGTCCTGTAGTAGAAAATTTAGTACTTGGTGCTGGTGGCGCTAGAGTATTAAAAGATGATGACTTCGGTAAAGTCTTTATGTGTAAACAATCTGGTGGTTCAGATTCAGCTGTAACATTACCTCCTCCAACTGCAGGCGGTGTGTTAACATTTATCGTAGCATTAACTCCTTCTGGAGCTGGTGATATGGTATTTAGTTCAGCTACTGCAGATACTATTGTATTTGCTGGTAGTGCTGATGCTGGTGCTGATGGAGATTCTAACCTTTTAGCTGATAGCTTTACTATTGAAGCTGCTGCTGTAGGTGGAGAAAGAATCGAATGCGTTGCTGATGGTGAGTTTTGGTATGTATATGCACACCAAGGAGCCGTAGGTGGTGTAACCGCTACTGGTTGATAATAATTTGAGTAACGGAGGGGCTTAGTCCCCTCCATTATTCTTATATTTGTAATATGAATTTAGGACAGTATTTAAAAAGTTTAGATCCAGAAGGATTTAAAAAAAGAGTTAAAAGAGAAGAAGAAAGTAAAAAAGAAAGATTCTTCATTGGAGGACAAAGCGGCTTTAAGTGGAGTAAGCGTTCTAGTAATAAAACATGGATAGAAAACGGTAATATTATTAAAGAAAAGAAAGGTAAGGAATTACCACCGCAATAGGGAGTATTAATTTAATTTAAAAAAAAATGAGACACACAGTATTGATTAAAGCAAAAAATGCAGGTAAGTTTAACTACGCTAAGTTTGGAACTTACACTGGTAGAGGTGGTAGAAAAATATCACTATTAGATATGGATGGCGAAGTATCATCAGGATTCGAAATGTTTAATGCAATTACGCCATTAGACATTAATGATGAATATGACAAAAGAGTATATGAATTTTTACAAAATCATCCATTAGTAAATAGTGGTGGATTTATACTTGAAGATTTATCTAAAGTAGAAAATGATAAAGCTGAAGAGTCGTTAGCTAAAGCCGATGCAGTTACAGCTGCCGCTATGTTATCTAAAAAAGAAATAGAAGACTTATGTCATCTTATTGGATTAAATGGTGACTGGGATGACAACATTCGCAAAGCTAAAGTAATTGCTTATGCTAATGATAATCCTAAAAGATTCTTGGAAGTAAAAGCTGATGGTGATGCACCTATTAAAATATTTATTAGAAAGTGCATGTCTAAAGACATTTTTACAAGAGTTAATGGTGTATATAAATATGGAACCACTACTATTGGTCTTACAGAAGATCAAACAGTACAATGGGTGAAAGATAATGCTGATATACACGCATTACTTAAAAACGAACTTAGAGGTCCTAAGCCACGTACAAAACAAACGGTAGAATTAAAAGAAACTAAATAGTGACATTACAAGAGGCATATGATTTGATAGATTTGCTTTTAGATAAAGCAGATCAACCATACTTTACTGATGATGAAAAAAATCAGTTTTTAGATCAGTCAATTATGTCTTATATAAATCATCATTATAGGTTTTATGAACAAGAGCAGGTGTCTAGAGATGCTTTGCAATTTTTTCAGTTTAATACCAGAACAACTAATGTAGCAGAATTTGTTAATTTGCACGAAAACTATGTACATATAATATTTGCGCAGGTTAATAATAATCAAATTAAAATACTAGGATCTAAAGATTATTTTGATAATAGAAATTTAAATTCAAATGATCCTTTTAATAGAGCTACATTAGAAGATCCAATAGGATATGTATTACAAGATCAATTTTTTTATGATCCAAACTCAGGGGTTTTAGGAGCGTCAGATACAGTTGATACAATAGAATTAATTTTTAGAAATAGAGACGAAGTATTTGATCAAGAAGAAGCTGATGCAGATGGTGTAATTGCAACAGGTGTAAAAGAATTATATCAACGAGAAATTATTGATATAGCGGTGAGAAAAATGACTGGTAATATTGAAAGTGCAAACATTCAATATCAACAAATTGAGGCAGAGCAGAGCAAGTCAATATAAAGAGCTTTTTGCTCCCTGCGCAATGATAGGCTGTATCATCCTTTGGATGTGAGGCCTATTGTTGTTTAATATATTTTTTTAAAGTACTTTTGTAGTATGGCTTCACTCAATGAAATAGTATATAATATTAAGAATCTTGCATCTGCGGGTGACAGTAATATTGAATTTGATCTTAGCAATAGACAAATACAATTTTGGATACATTATTATAGAGCAGAGTTAATAAAAAACTTTTCAATGAAAGGTCAGTCTTTGCCTTATGAGTTTTATCAAAGACATGATGCGCAGAGAGCTGACTTGCCATACATTGATGGAATGGAAGGTTTACTTAGTGATGATGCTTTGGAATCTTCATTTGCATTATTAGTATATTCACAAACTACGTTTCATGAAGCAGAGTTAGCTGAGGCATTATCTGGTGATGGTTATATAGAGCCTGATGTTGATTATCATGGTAGATCATTTTTTGAACACGATGGACTTAGAAATGCAGGTGATTTTGGTCACATCGAAATAAGCTTGCCATCTTTAGTTAATGTAAATCATGGTATAGCTAATTTACAAGTTAGAAAATCATATCGAATAAAACATCAAAATACACAAAGTGTACCTGTGCCAATAGTTTCAGATGATGAATATACAAATTCAAAATTCAATAGATTTACAAAAGATAGTGTAAAGGCTTATGTTTCTTATGAAGGTGGGCAGGGTGTAAGATTAAAAATTGGTAGATTGCAAGGTATGTTTACTAGACCAAGTGATCAAACTTTAAATGTTCCTGGACCTAGACAAGGAAAAGAAGCTATACCATATCAGGTATCTATGAAATTGCTTTTAAATGATCCCACAACAGCTTCTAGTTGGGATAATAATGATAATACTTATCCTATACCACAGTATTTAATTAAAGATTTAACACAGGGAGCTTTATCAATGGTACAAATACAATTAAATGCACCAGCAGATAATATTACAGATAATGCAGACACAACAAAGATTATTCAGCCGCAAGCACAGAGACAAGTACGAAACAGCTCGTGACATATATAATAATGTAAGGGAAAATGTTACAGTCAAAGGTGAGTGGTTAAGGAGCAAAAAAGAATATAGAAGAAACAAGTTGGATTATAAAACTTATTTTGCAGTTGTTTCTAGGTTTTTTGAAATATTGATAAGAGATGTTGTACAAAGAAATGAGCTAGTGCATTTGCCTTGTGATTTTGGTTATGTATATCTTGACAAAAAAGAACATAGTAGAGCATTTCATTATCGAGTTGATATTAATGAATCTAATAATAAAGGTGAACTTGTCAAATATAAAGTTCCTATATTAGATGATTATTATCACAAAATAGTTTGGGTAAGACCAAAAAAATATAGTAAATGTAAAATTATGCCGTTAGGCAATTTTAAAAAAGAAATTAATAAATTAAAAACTACATAAAATGGCAGATACTGATATCAATGCAGCAACGCTTACAGTAACAATAACTGAAGCTTTAGCTGTAGGACACGATACTACTGCAGACGCAAGAGATTTTGCACAAACATTGACACACACATTTGCTTCTATAGCTAATGTATCTAAACGTGTATTAAAATTAGAAAATACTAACTTAACAGAAGTTGCTACTTTTGGATCAGGAGAATCAGTAGGAATTTTTAAAAGAGCTTCTGTTAAATATATACGAGTAACTAATTTAGATGGTACAGATGCTTTACAAGTAGGATTAGATGATGAAGATTCAGATGCAGCATACACATCATTAGCTCCTGCTACAAGTATTATGTATACTGGAACTACTGTAGAGGGAGGTAACGGAGGAACAACTTTAGATAATGCTACTGCACTAAAAGTAAAAGGAGTTGCAGGTCATCAACTAGAAGTATTTATAGCTTCTGTTTAAAATTTAAATTATGCACGTACCAGTAAATAGAGTATTTAATAATGTTGCTAGAAACTTTGGATTAAAAAACTATACTAATAATTTAGACTCTTGGTCTGAGTGGGCTTTTGAAGCTGAACAATATATAGGTAGTAATAAAACTTTTTTACAAAAAGAGTTAGTTTTTTCGCAAACTCCTACACGAGCAACAGCTATAATAGAATGTACTTTAAATTATTCTGCACCTGAAGATTTATTAAATGAATTTATTGAAATTAATGGAACAAGATTTACATTAAGATCTAGATTTGCTGAAGATAATGAAGATAGGGTGATAGATAGTAATGAAGTAAATATAAATGATTTAGGTGGTTTAACAGATACTTCTATTACATTAAGTTCTTTACTTCAATTAACAATAAATAAAATAAATGCTACAAATGCATCAATTCAAAGTTTTGAAAATATTACTGGTATTCAATGTTCATTAGATTCGCCAAGAATAACAATTACTGTTGAAACTAATGGCAATAGAGGTAATGACTATACTATAAACACAAGTAGTGGTTTTAGAATTGTACAAGACTTTAGTGGTGGTAAAGATAAAATGCACAATAAGCAAATTAGATTACCAGAAAATTATGTAAAAGTTTTAAGCTTGAGGGCTGGTGATACTATTTTACAGCCTACTAGTTCACAATACAAAAGTAAAGTATCTAATATATTAGATAGATATTACATAGATGGTAATAGAATTAATTTTTCCACAGATTATACATCTGATGTTTTTGTTACAGTTTTAGCCGTTCCTTTATCTGTTGAAGGTTATCCAATGATTTTACAAGGACATGAAGAGGCTGTTGCACATTACATAATGTGGAAGCATAAACTAATCGGATATTACGCTGGAGAGGTTCCACAATATATAGTAAAAGATTTAGAAAGAAGATGGTATCAATTATGTGGTAAAGTTAGAGGCGATGATAATATGCCAAACTCAATAGAGTTATTAAAAATTGGTAAACTATGGAATGCTAAAGTACCAGTTACATCTTTCAACCCACCATTGTACGATGGATTAAATAGTTATTAATGGCTGAAAAAAGTGCACCAAAAGGTTTTAGTAAAGGTTTAATTACTGATGTAGATCCACGCTATCAATTAGAAGGATCTTACAGAGATGCAATGAATGTCAAGCTTGTTAATAGTGATGGTACAACATTCACTATAGAAAACATTAATGGTAATCGATTAACCTTAGATTTACAAGAAATAGACAAAACATTACCTGCTTCTTATTCAGGTGATGGTACTCAAGTATCTGGTGTTCCGCAGCAATACTTTCAAAATGTAGGAGGAATACCTTTTGGACCAGATGGTCAGCCAATGGAACAAGCTGCTAATATTGTAGGTCATTTTTCTTTTAGAAATGAATTAGTAATTATAGTTTGTGGATATATATTTTATGGTGAGGATAGAGGATCACAAGAAACTGGTGATTTTAGAACAGCATTTTTTAAAATTAATTTTAATGCTGAAGGAGAGGTAGAAACAGTTACAGACTTAAGGGTGGCTTATATTACCGATAATGGTAATAGATATCCAAATTTAGATATGAACCCCCTAATTAAATGTAGGGTAGAAGGAATTATAGAAAATGATTCAATATCTAGAATTTATTGGACAGATAATAAAAATCCATTAAGAACATTTTCTTTAAATAATTCTGATATACACGATATGGATGCAGGTGAATTAGATATTACACCTAAAGCAACACATAATCAAATTACATTAAAATCTACAATTAGTGGATCTTTACCAGTTGGGGTATATCAGTATTGTTATAAATATACAACTGATTCAGGGGCAGAAACAGGTATATCTCCTTTAAGTAATATATATCATATATCTAATACAAATAGTGCTACATCTGCAACATATTTTGGAGGAACACCAGGAGCACTATCAAATGATGGGTTTTTATTAAAGGTAACAAACTTAGATACAAGATATGATGACATATTAATTTATGCTATTTACTATAATGCATTAAACGGTTCTCCACAAGTTTCTGAAGTTGGTGAAAAAACTATTAATCCTGATGGTGTTGTAGAATTTAGACACAGCTCATTATTGTCTGTAATTGAAAATGGAATTGAAAATATATTAATACCAACTAACACTTGGGATGTATGTAAAGATATTGCAATAAAAGATAATGTTTTATTTGCAGCAAATTTAAGACAAAAGAAAAATTTTATTACAGAAAAAGAATGGAATGTTAAAGTTAAAAGATATAAGATATCTGAAGTAGCTGCTGCAGATTCTGCAAATTATAGTGGAGGATCTTTGACTACATCAGATCCAAATATTATCGACTATACGCATCCAGTATCTGCAGATCCTGATGATTATGATATTGATTCAGTTGTAGCAGTAAATAGCGCAACATCATATTTTAATCCATCATATAGAGGAAGTCAACAGCACTCAGCATATAGATATTTACCAACAAAAGGTAATTGTGTTTGGGGTAATGGTAAATTTTTACCAATAAAAGATGTTACTGGAAATTATAGAAATATTTTAGGTGGTGTAAGTCATGGGTATTATGCGTCTGATAATATTGAAACTAATGGACTGGGTGGATGTATGTTTTCATTTAGACAAATACCAAAAGTTTCAGATACACAAGCAAACAGAAATGGAGTTAATGATGGCGGTACAGCTTTTATTAGTACAAATATACCAAATGAGAGTTTGCAAACAGATAATTTAGCTACTGCAAATGGAGCTGATAATAATGTTGATACTGAATACACAGCAAGTTTTACAGTTGGATCTAATAAGGATGCGCATGCATCAGGTAATAAAAGAGGATATCAAAGAGGCGAAACATATCGTTTTGGTGTTTTAGTATACGATCTTAATGGTGATCCTGGTAATGTTTTATGGATAGGTGATATTAAAATGCCTGAGCATTTTGACAAAGCCTGGGAGCTTGATTTAGAAAATACTGAATTAGGTAGAGATGCTACAAACGATAAAACTAAATGGAGAGAAAATCCATATGCACAAGATTATAGAATAAGCGCACACAATGATATGCCTGTTCCTGGACACGGTGTACAATACGATTCTACGAGTTTTGATACTGGTTTAACAACAGAAAATTTATCAGACACAAGATATGAGTTTAGTAGTGAAAAAAATAATATAGCTCCACAAATGTATCCATTCTGTGCAGACGGTTCTAGTGGTCATCATTACACTATGGATTTAGCTGTAGATTTTACATTTAAAATACCACCACATGTAAGACGCAAAATTTCAGGATTTAGGGTTGTAAGAGCTGAAAGAACTGAAACAGATAGAACGATTATACAATCTGGTTTGATAAACCAAATTTGTAATTATGGATGGCATGATAATATAGAACAAGGATATGTTAGTGATTCTCAAGATGGTAAAATAGGTGCGGCAAAAGTTCAAGCGGGTGATACAGCTAGTATTATAGCAGAAAATGTAGATGAAGTTTATGATAATGTATTAAATGGATATTGTGGCATAAATGCTGGATCAAATTCTGTAGTAGCAAAAGATAGCGATAATAAGCCTAGATATTTAAACGAATCAGAAAGTAATCATGGATTACATTTAAATAGATATGGCGCTAGTTCAGGTGAATTTGGATCATATGATAGAAGTTATTTTAAGAGTAATTCAGAAAGTAATGAAGCTATCACACATGTACATTCTCAACAAAGAGCTGGATTAATGTATAGTCCAGATAGTTCATTTGGCATAAGACCATATAGTTTTTCAGGTGAAGATAAATTACAGATAGTTAGTACATTAAAATTATATAATGAAGAGAGAACAAATAATAGTGATCTTCAAAATCATGGAACCTATATAGCTCCAAGTTCATCACACGGATATGATACTTGGAATGCTCTTAATAATTTTAATAGCAGTATATCAGGCAATTCTACCAGTATGTTGGCTGGTACACATCCTAACTATGCTTATCAATCATTAGGAGATGCAGACGGTAATCGAGATCAAGGTTTAATTTTTTCTACTAAAAAAACAACAAAAGATGATGAGTCTGGTGTTATGGTTGGAAAATTAGCTGTATTAGATACATATTTTAATCCATATTTACAAAACTATAATGGTTATATAAATGCTGGTTTTTCTACAGCTACTAATCATCAATATGTAAATAAAGATGGTATTAGTATTTATGCAAATAGTATTATTGCAACAGAACAAACAAATTACTCTGAAACTGGTGCCGCTGTATCTTCTAGTAAAGATCCATATGATGGATATATAGTTGGTGGAATGGCAACAAGCCAAGGAAATTCAATAAAACCATTTAGAGATGCAGGTGCTAAATATGCGGATATAATACACAATGCTAAAGAAATAGGTCAAGGAGAATTTGTTTCAAAAGAATTTTTTTATAATTCTGGTTCTAGTGATTATCACATTGAAAATAGAGGTTTTTCCAATTTTACTTTAGGCGCTAGATATTTATATGCGGTTACTGGTTATGGACATACATGGCTATATGGCAAAATACATGATAGTGAAGATACAAATTTAAATTACGAAACTGTATCTACATTGCAAATGGGAACTAGAGCAATTCTTATAAGCACAAGAAAACAAATGTTTGCGGTTGCTGATCCTATGCATACTACTAGATCACAACAATATTTTTGGAAAAAAACATCAAAACCATTAATTACTGATACAGATGGTCAAGCCAATTGTTTGCATTCTGCAGTGCCTTACCCATATTATCATTATGGAAATATTGTAAGAGAAAATGACAATCAATATGGTGGTAATTCTTTAGAATCTATTCAAAAAACTAGATGGGTAAATGCAGGTAACTTTCATCCATTAAATATAGATGATCAACACCATCATACAACAGTATTGGGTGGTGATACGTTTGTAGGATTATACTCACATCAAATTACAACATCACCATATCCAGAAAAAAGTTATTCTAAATGGGTAGTATTTCCTTGTGAATCTTTTGTAAATACTGAAATGAGAAGTGGATATCATTTAGCAGCTGGTGATCATATAGAAGGATTTGATCAAGATAATCCACCTTTTAGTAATGATTGGTTTTATAACGAAGTATATTCACAAGAAAACAATTTAAAAAGTTATTTATCTTTACAAGACACAGATCAACAATACACAGATTTACCTGTAGAAATAGCATATTCAAAAACTAAATTATCTGGAGAACAAACAGATGCATTTAGAGTTTTCCCTATATTTAATTTTTATGATGTAGAAGCTATTTATGGACAAATAAATAGAATTATAAATTTCCAGAATGAAATACATTTTTTCCAAGAAAATGCATTTGGACAATTATTAGTAAATCCAAGAACATTTTTACAGGATACATCTGGAGTTGATTCCATATTTACTGGATCTGGTGACACTATAGAGTCTCATCAATATATATCTATTAAGTATGGCACTAAACATATGCACAGTGTAATACCAAGTGAACGTAATTTATATTTCTTTGATATAAGGTTTGCAAAATTATTAAAGTATGGATCAGATAAAAAATTAGTTAGTATATCAGATGATTTAGGTACTAGAGATTTATTTGAAAAAGCAATACAATATGGTAGACTAAAGTCAGAGCAAAAATTTTATGATGCAATTAGAGTAAATATGTGCGATATGCCATTGTATCATATAGGTATACATGGTGCATTTGATTATTCTAGTAATAGTCTTTATATGACATTTAGTGATAGATTAAGATTTGATGCAGCAGATACTTTAAATAATAATCAAGGAACATATTTTGATGACTCAGGAGTAAGAGATCCATTTTCTAATGCAATTGTAAATGCTGCAGACACTACAATAACAAGCACAACTATTAGATATAATGAAGATATAGATGCAGTTATATCAAGATATAGTGTTTATCCACAACAATGGATAGAACATGACGGATCTTTGTTTACGCCACAGTCTAGATTGCCTTGGATATCTTATGAAGGTTTCGATGGAATAAATTTGGTTAATGGATTTAGACATATTGATGATAATAATTTTGGAAGATTAACAGCTGGAGTTTATGGTACATCTGACAGACACAATATGGCGGCTTATCGATATAGTACACACGAATTATCAGCTGGTGCTTTAAGATTATGGAAATGGGAAGGATCTGAAGAATGTACTAGATTTTTTGGTGATGAAAGACTACATCAAGATTTAAATTTTACACCATTTATTGAATCAGATTTCTATACAGAAGATTCATATCCTTTGTATATGACAGAAACAGATTCAGATGGAAATATAATATATGATACAGCTACTCAAGATGATTTAGCTAGAAGAATTGTACATAAATCATATATTGAAAAAATAATAACAGATGCTCCTAGCGAAAACAAAAAGTTTGACAATTTAAATATTGTTACTTCAGTAAGGTCAATTAATAATACATCTAATAATGTTTTAGCATATGTTACAAATCCAGATTTAACATCAACTACAATTAGAAGAGATCAAGAAAATTTTAATGCATCAATGTATTTTGAAGATTTGCATTTTGAGTCAGATTCATTCCCAAGAACAAGAATCGATATCAGAACAAATAATACGCCAGGATTTCCATCTACAATAAATTTTGAAGATACGTTACACAAGTACCGTGAGGGTATATTAAGAATACCTTTACGAAATAGAAATGCTACGCAAAGAGTTGTTGGAACATATTTATCAGCTAATTTGTCTGCAAGAACTACAGAAAAATTTAATATATTTGCAATAATGGCTAAATACCGTAAATCATACAGCTAATGGACGATAGATATAACATAATGAGATACATAAATGATCTAAGTTCTACTAGTGATACTAGAAAGTCTGTAGATTCAATAAATAGAAGAACTAATTTTGGTTTAAATACACCATACAATATGGCTCCTAGACCAAACTTATCATATTCAGATTTAGATGCTATGTCATTAAAACCTGTCGATCCTTTTGACGGATATCAATCTCCTGGAATTTTGAATAACTTAGGTGCTGGTTTACAAGTTGCTCAAACAGCTCCAAAAATTTTAGGTATGAAAATAGGAGATAAAACTTTAGGCCAATCATTAGGATTGAAAACAGGAGGTCCTGGTACTGTAATAGGAAATCCATTTACAAAAAATGTATCAGCAGGAACTTTTGAAGCTGCTGTACCTGGTGCTGAAATGTCAACGCTTCGAGCAGGAGCTAGTAATTATTTTCAAAACTTAAAAGGTGGTAGTGTATCAGCAGGTTTACCAACATATTTAGTTGGTAGAGCAATACGTAGTGCATTTGATGATGATGATCCAACTACATTTTCTGCAGGAGAAATGTCAGGAGCTGCTGTATCAGGTGCAGGAGCAGGATCTGCATTAGCACCAATATTAGGTTTATCTGGTCCATTAGGAATAGGTTTAGGTATAGCTGTATCATTATTAGGTGGCAGAAGAAAAAGAAATAAAGCTCGTAAATTACAACAAGAATATCAACAAGCTTTAAAAGAAAGACAAGATCAATTAAGAGCTGACTATAAAGATAGTGTGAAAGACTCTAGGGAACAAATGGAGTCACAAGCTAGAGCAAATCAATACTTGCAAAGTTCTGCTGCTTTTAACAATCCGTATGCTCCAAGTAGCATGGAAAAAGGTGGTAAAATGCCTGATGAATATGGTTTTGGTGGATTCTTTTCAAGTATATTAGGAGGTTTTGGCGATGTAGTCACATCATTTGGAGGCGCAGCAACAAACCTTTCTCAAGGCACTTTAGATGCTTTAACAAACTTAGGGTTTAATACATTAGATGTTACAGCAGATGTTGCGCAAACTGCTACAGCTCCAGCTTTCGATGCAATGGAAGTTGTTGGTGAAACTGTTATAGAACCATTTACTGAAAATATTTTACAACCTGCACTTGATACAGCTTTTCAAGGTGTAGAGGCTGGAGGTGAATTATTAGGTCAAGGAATAGAAGCAGGATTAAATTTAGCTGGTGATGCAATGGATTTAGGTTTTGGTGCAGCGTCAAGTGTTATGGAAGCAGTAGGAGATAAGATTGTTTTTCCAGTAATGGAGGGCATTGAATCTGGTGTAGAAAGTATTTTTGGGGGAGGTGATGATACGACATTACCTGAATTACCTGCAATGCCTAAGATAGAATCGGTCGAGGGCGCTGATGCTCCTAATATAGTTACTGTTAATCCATATAGTACGGAAGTTCCAAATAAAGCATTTGATTATAGTATGGGTAGTGGATCTTTAGGTTTTGTAAGGCCTGAAGATTTAGAGAAAGAAAATATTTATACATCTACACAAGAGACAATATGAAAGTAGAAGAATTAATAAATTTAAGTATAAAATCTAAACTAACTCCTGGATATATACAAACTCTTATGGGTATGATAAATCCGAAAAATAAAGGGATGAACTCAGATCAAACGTTTGATCCTTTTATAGAACAAACAGATGATGGAAAGTATAGAGTTAAACATGGATATTCTATTGTAGGTAAATATGACACACTGCAAAAAGCAAAAGAAGCAAAAAAAGATTTACCTAATTTAACGTTAGATACTGTAAAACAAAAATTAGGTAAAGAATATGTGGAGTCTGAAAAAGCTGCAAGAAAATATGTAGAGTCACAAGGTAAAACATACTCACAATTACCAGTAAAGTCACAATTTATATTAGCAAATTATCATCACACAGGTCATAAAAATGAAGATTTGTTTAAAGCAGTATTAAATAATAATTTCTTGGATACTATAAAAAATTATCAAAGAAGTGATATGGAGCAAGAAAATGAATTTTTTAAATCAGTAATGTTTTCATCACCTATAGGAGAAAATGATTTATCTAATAATATGCAAGCACAAAATTTTGCAAATAATATGTTAGATGGTTTATATCCTAATGAGCCTGATAATGAAGTGAGTAATCCAAAAATAGCAAATGAAGGTGCTAAAAAAACAAAAGCTGTAGCTGAATTTACTGGTGGTGAATTAGTTAATAATAAAGAAGACGAAATGCGACAAGCAATGAAGTCTGGTAATAATTCTAAAGCTGCTGATATATTTAGAAATGAAGTAAAAGATAAAAACATTACACCAGGTGAAGCAAGTCATAAAACTAATCCATTACCTGTAGCTGAAGATGGTACAGTAATGAATAATAAAGGAAAACCTACAGGACAAAACGCTAAACCTGGAGCAGGCGTGTATGATCATATTAAAAAACAATATAAAGCTAATATGTCAGATGACGAGGTTATTGCAATGGTAAAAAAGAATCACGCTAAATGGCGTAAAAATGGAATGGGATAATGGCAACAGCATCACAAAAAGCAGAGTTTTATAGAGTTTATGGACCTATTGTAGAAGAACAATGTCGAGGCACTGGTTTGTATCCAGAAGTTATACTAGCACAGTTAGCTGTAGAGTCTGATTATGGTGTATCGCCAGCTGCTCATGGTAATCTTGGTGGCAGAAAAGTAACTGAACGTACAAAAAGAAATGGTGTTGAAGGTAAAGATTATGAAATTAAACGTGCATATGAAGATTTTACTACACAAGAAGCCGCAGATGCTTTTGCTAAACAACAAAAAGATTTAGGCTATAAAGTATACAGTATTAAAGAAGAAGAAAAAGGTAGATATGTTGTAAGAGTAGATCAACCATTTGAAGCAGGCGGTGATGGAAGTCCTGAAGATAATGTAAGAGGACAAATAGCATTTTTACAAAGAAATAAAAGGTACACAAGAAATGGAGTTTTTGATGCTGATAATCCAGAAGATCAAGCAAGAGCAATAAAAAAAGCTGGATATGCTACTAGCGCTGGATATGCACAAACATTAATAGATGTTTATTCTCAAGATGATTTTCCAGAATTATCATCAGGTCCTGCATATCAAGTAACTCAAGAAGAGGCTGAACGTGTGTATGGGCCTAGTGCTAAAATAAATAATGTCAATGGTAAAGACGTTATTACTTATACAGATGATTTTGGTGATTCGCAGCAGGTTGATTTAAATACTGTAACAGAAGAATCTCCTGACTATGAGCCAATGCCAATGTTAGGTGAAGTTGAGGTTAAGCCACAACCAGAAAGAGTAAGTCCAATAATTCCAGATACAGAAGAAAGACAAGATAATACACGAGTTGTGACTCCACCTGTAGCTGATGACGATAATTTGATTGTAAATGAAAGTGATGCTGATAGACGTAAAAGGGAAAAGTTGCAGGAAGAGGATGAGCGTAGAAATTTAAGAGCTAGGGAGCGAGAAGAAGATGCCAAAAGATATATGGAGCTTACTCGTAAAAAGAAAGAAGCTGTAGAATATTATGGTAAAGAAGGAAGAAGGGCAAAACGTTTTGATGAAGAGTTAGCTGAAATTGAAAAAAAGTATAACTTGACTCCTATGCGTTCTGATGAGGATCTTGAAAAAATAAGATTAGAAACTATAAATCAAATACTAGATGATCCAGAAGAAAGAGATAATGTATCTACAGATCAAGATTTAGTAGACATAGGAGAAGAAGAGTCAAATGTAGAAGATAATTTTTATGTTGAGAAACCTGAAGGTTTAGGCAATAGGCGTTATTTTTATAAAGATAACAATACATATCAGATTGATGATGAAGGGAATGTAAAAAAGACAGAAGAAGGTTATAGTCCTGAAGTTCCTGAAAATGCACAGCCAGGCGATTATTTTCGAGATGGAGATTATATATATAAATTACTACCAAATGGAGAAATAGTTTTTGCAAATTCAGAGGAAGATGATTTGAAAAATGCAGTAATAATTAATGCGTCTGAAAACGAAAATGTTGAAACAATAACTGATACTCGTGAACCTACCGTAGAAGAAATAGAAACAAGGCATGGTCCTAATGCTAGCATTAATGATCTAAATGGCGTTCCTCATGTTGTTTACACAGATGAAAATGGAGATCCAAAACAATATCCTGTTAGTGAATTTTATAATGAAGAGAATACCCAAAGATACGAATTATATGATAATGGTACATTACCTCCACTACAAAATACTCCAATCACTGATGATGATCTTGTAGCAAGACAAGACAATACTCGTGTATCAAATACACCTCCTATAGAACTACAAGAAGGGCAGGGAGGAGAAGATGGAGAAGTTATAGATCCATCTTTTATACCAAACGAACAAACTTCTTTGGTAACTAGCGCTAATGATATTGATAATGATGGTGTTCCAGACTTATTAGATCCAGATTCTCAAACAGTAGAAGTTGTTGATACAGATTTTGCAAATATAAATAATAATCAAAATAATAATCAGACTAATTATTTAGATACATTAGGAGATTTAGGGAAAACATTATCACAAGGTCTTGGGTTGGTACAAGATGTTAGGGATATGATAGGTAACCCTGACGATTTGATGATGTCAGCATTGGGTAAAAAAGCTTATGCTGAAGCTATGAAAGAGATTAAACCAGCTGATTATCCTGAGCTTTCTGCACAATTCAAAGATCATTTAAATCAAACAAGACAACTGGCTAAAATGGGTTTTAGCTTAGATGAGTCACAAAAAATAAAATCTGATATAGATGCTGCATATGGTAAAGGAATAGAAAATGCAGTTAGGGGTACAGCAGGTGATAGAGCTAAGTTTTTGGCTATGTCTGGAGTATTAGACAGTCAAAGACAATCTGCGTTATTAGATTTTGCAGCTAAAGATGCAGCACTACAAAGACAAAATCAAGGACAGTATTTAAAAGCTTTATCTTTTTCGGAAGAATATGAATTAAACAAAACAAAAGCTGAAAGAGCTGAAGAATTACAATTAACTTTGCAACAGAAAAAGGGAGCTTCTGAATTTGCAAAAACTGTATTTGCACAAATATCACAAAACAATGCTAACAAAAGATTAGCTCCTGTATTAAATAGATATAAAAACGAATTGTTAAGTGGGATGTCAGGTGGGGGGAACCCTTATTCTTTGACAACGCCTAATATAACTGGAATTAATTAATATGGATGCATTTGGATATAACGCATTAAGTGGTTTTTTTGGATCAGCTGGCATTAAAAATGCTAAGATGCAAGAATTGCAATATCTTGAAAAGATATACAATTTAAGAAAAATGAAGCAGCAAGAAGAAGATCAGCTTGCTGAAGATAGTCAAAAACTAATTGATACTGCATATAACGCAGCAGTAGAATTAACCACAGGAGAGAATGCTAGAAGAAAAGACATACTTGATATAGAGGGTATATCAACAGAATTATTACAGCCTATAAATGACAAAATACAAAATGCTGGCAGCTATGAAAAAGCAAAACGATTAGGTATAGATAAAGATTTAAGAGAATATCAATATAAACTTATGAATAATGATAAGGTATATCAGATGAAATTAAATCAAAATGCTATAGCTAAAATTATTGAAGCTGATGCTTCAGGCAAAGGTCATTTAATAAATCAACAAGACAGAGCAGCATTCAATGCATGGCAAGCAGAAAAAGCAGATAAAGTTACATTTAGAGGCGTGTATGACTCTGATATTAATATGGATTTTATTAACAGCCCTGATTATGCAGGTAAACCTATAACAAAGCAAGATATTATAGTTAATAATATGGGTTTAATAAATGATTGGGCTTATTCCGTAAGTGGAGGTGATCCAGTGGAAGAGCAAAAAGCCCATGCATTAGCAACAGCTAATCCTAATATTATAAATTCTGGAGGCTGGTTAGATAACAAATTGCAAATACTAAGCGGAGTAAGAGATTCTGAAGGCAAGTTATTGTATGATCCAAATATTAAATTTGGTAAAGGAGAAATAAAAACATCATTAACTAAAGAGTTACTTAAAGGACAACTACAAATGTTCCCTGAAGATGGTCTTAAGTTATCACAAATAATTGAAAATGGTGGTTTCCAAAACTTCTTCAAGCGTGCTAATGTTTCAAGTTTCTTTGAAACTACATTTGGTATAGATGAAAACAATCCAGGCTTGATGGAAAAAGATAGTTATATATTTGATTCTGCTGGTAGATTAGCCTCCAATGATCCTGCTTTAGAACAAAGACTTGTATTAGCTGGACTTGATAATGGACCTAATGTAGAACAAGATTATTATTTTGATAGTAACGGTGATATAATGCTTAAGATTAATAATCTTAACATAAAGAAAATGTATGATTATAAAGGTGCTAGTTTAGATGGTGACGCAGCGACATTTATGGATAGGGATGCAGATGATATGAAATTTAAAGGCATATTCTTAGGCATGAAAGTTACATATCATGATGAAGCAGGAAACATCAAATCAAAATTATTAATGAAAGGTGTTAAAGATATTGATCCTACAGATAGTGCAGAAAATATTAATAAGACTATACTTGGTGAAGCCTATGATCCAAGATATACTAATTTAGAATACCGTCCTGCATATGTAATGCAATTTGAAGAACCTGATGTGTTTGGATTTGAAGGTCGATTAGGTCCATTATTAGGTAGTGGAAGAAGAACATCGTATAGTGATGCTTATTATCGTGAAATTAATTTAGGTAGTAATAATACACTTGCTGCTCTAAATGACGCAGAGTATGATAAACAGTTATCTGATGCAAAAAATGAAAGGTTTAATGCACAAAGATATCAAACAGAAAATAGAAGAAAGAATGAAATGTCTAAAAAAACTAGGTCACAGCTAGATGATATATATGCTTCAGGATTGGATATAGGTATAAAAGAACTTACAGACAATCATGAACCATCTATAATATACACATCAAGAGCAATGGGTTTTGATAGAAGAATAGATCCATACTTGATGGCTGATGTATTTGATATGGCACAAATGCAAGGTGGTGAAAACTTTTCACAAAATGTTAGCCAAATATTAAACGGTTTTCATAAATTAGAGGAAGAATATCCAGACCTATTAAGAATATATAAGTCAGGAGATCCGAAAGCACTAATTGATCACTATAAATCTACATTAAGCGAATCACAGTTTAAACAAAAACTTAATAGATTCAAATTATGGTCTAAATATTTTAATCGAGCTAACTAATGGCAGTAGACGAAACACCAAAAGAGGGAATTGATTCTTACGATTCAGGCATGTCTTCTAATCAAGGCATTAATAAATTTTTAAATGCTATCAAAGAAGATCAAAAGGATTATAATAGATCTATTGATATGTATGGTGCACAAAAAAATGCACAAGAAACTAATGCTTTACAGCAGCAGCAAATGGGTTTAATATCTTCTGGTCTTGGTACTGATCCAGTTGGTAGTGATTTTGCACCACAAGATTTGTTTACAGTAGGTGGTGGTCTTATTGGTGGTAAGTTTGGTGGTCCAAAAGGTGCACTAATAGGCGCTGGACTTGGCTCTGGTTTAGCTGAAATGACAGGCTCTGATTCTAAATTCCAACAAAGTTTAAAAGCTGGTACTGGAATGTTGATTGAAAGTACGGGTGATACATATGAGTTTTTAAAAGCAGTTGTTACACCGTGGGATCCAGATATAGATCAAAATACAACTATTGGTGATTTTTTACAAAGATATGGATCAGATATGTCTTTATCTAACTCAGTATATGTACCAGACAATTTAAAAGCTACTGGTTGGGGAGCATTAGCAGATCCTACATTCTGGGCTACAGATGTTGCTAAACTATTACCTTATTCTATGTCATTCTTTTTGCCTGCAGGAGCGGCAGCAAGAAGTACAAGATTTTTATTAAACTCAACCAAAGCATATAAAGGAGCTAAAACATTACGTGTTGGAGAAAAATTATATAAACCTGTTTTAACAAAAGCTTCTAAGAAACAAGCAAAGCGTCAAGGCATACAACAAGGTGAAGAGTTTGCAAAAATGGAAATGCGTAAAGGTATTGACATTGTTGCATCGAGTATTGGTGGTGGTATTGGTGGTAACTTTGCAGAAGGCGCATATGTTGCTGGTGAAGCAATGCAAGATGCCTTAGCTGCAGGATTATCAGATCAAGAATCACAAGCAGTTGCAACACAAGTATGGCGTGATAATACTAATTGGGTAGCAGCAGATATTGCACAGTTCGGTTTAACATTTGGTGGTTTAGGTAGATTGACGGCAGGATTTAGAGGTTTGATGAAGCCTACTTCTTTTGGTCAAAAAGTATTACCATTTATGCAAGCAGGTGGTACTGCAGGTGCTGAAGGATATGCAGAACAACATCAAGAAGTATTCCAAGAATGGATTAAACACAGAGCTTTAGCTGAAAAGGGTGGAGGTGAACCACTTACTTTTTCTCAGTATTTTAAACAAATGGTTTCTGGTACTAGTGTAGGAGATGCATTAGGTTATGGTGATGAGTCTGAATTTAGAGAATACTATAAGAGTGAAGAAATGTTAATGACTCGTGTAAGTGCATTTGCTTTAGGTGGAGCTATGGGTGCACGAGGCGGTTATGTTGATGCAATTGCAGAAAGAGATTATCAGATGCAAGAGCAAAGAGAACGATTGGGTGATTTATATGATGAAGCAGATTTTGCACAAGCTCAATCAATGAGACAAAAAATAATTGCGCATACAGTAATTGATAGTAATGGTGATGCATCATTAGCTAAATCACGTGTTGAGAGAATGGTAGCTGAAGGACAAATGCGTGAAGAAAAAGGAAAACAAATTATAGAAGCCATTGAACAAGGTGAGGATATTTATGATGCAACATTTAAAGGCAATCAGTTAACACAAGCTGGTAAAAGACAGATATTCCTAACGCGTGTAGAAATAGCAGAACAAAATGCTACTATAGAAAGATTACAAGAAACTAGAGATCAAGAAATTGAGGTGGCTAACAATAACTTCAAAAACAATGAAGTAAAACGTGAACAAGCTATTAATGAGGCAAATCAAAATTTTGAAGAAGCTAAATCCATTATAGAAGAAGAAATAAAAGAAAATGAGTTTTTAATTGAGAATATAGCATCTGTTAAGTTAGGCAAACTTACTAAAGATAAAACAAGAGTAAAAAGAACATCTAAGGGACTAAGACCTGAAGAGTTTACTGAGTTTACTACGGAAGGTAGACAAGAAGAGCAAGACAAGCCAGGTGTCGTTCAAAGAGCTGCAACTGCAATTAAAGAAGGTGCGCAAGCTGTAGCTAAAGGTGTAGGTCAAGCAGTTCAAACTGTTAAAGAACGTGGTATAAAACAAGCAGCACAAGATGCTGTACAGTCTGCGCCTGCAAAAAAAGTATCAGAGTTTCTTAAAACACAAATAGATAAAGGAACTAATTTTACAAAAAAATATGCAGACAAAGTAATTCCAGGAGCTTCAGCTAGTATAGAAGAACAAGTAAAAAAATATAGAGAGTCATTAGGAGACAAAACACCTACAGCTGAAGAAATAAAAACAAAAGCAAAAGAAATAGTTGATAAAATAAAAAAAACTGATTTAAAGGGAGCTACTACTGAAGTAATAAATGAAGTGAAAGACTTTGTAGAAAACAAACTTAAAAATAAATCTGTTACAGAAACTTTAGCACAAACTTATGAAGCTGCAAAAACTAAAGGTAAATCTTTAATAGAAAAAAGTAAAGAGATAGTTTCTGATTTTAAACAAAAAGTTGATGCTAAAGCAGAAGAGTTCAATCAAAGAAGAGAACAGTTAGGAAAAGAAGATATAGAAACTGGTCGTAAAGTAGATGCAGAAACTGCGACAGAAGAAGAAATTTCTCAAGAAAAAAAATCTAAAAAAAAAAGTAAAAAAACAGTAAAGCAAGAGGCTAAGAAAAAGCCTACAAAAAAAACTTCTGACACTGAAACTAAATCTACTATACAAAATTTTATAGATCAGGCTAAGAAAAAATTTACTGATAGAAAAGATACAGATCAAAAGAAAGCACCTCCTGTATTTAAAACAAGAATTAACGAACAGGATATGCTTATTAGAGGATATCTACGAGCAGCCTTACAAGAAAAGTTTCCTGGCGTAAATATAGAGTTTACTAATAGACAAGTCATAGAAGGATTTGGAGCTCCTGCATCTGCTGTATTTTTTAGTAGTACAATACTTGTAAATCCACAAGCTGCAATGCAAACAGATTTGATACATGAGCTATCACATCCATACTATCAATCTATTGCAGGTACACCATTGCAAAAGCGTCTTAATACATTACTTATCAAAAGACGTATAGTCACACCTAATGGTTCATTAATACGTTTAATAGATGATATACAGTATAACTATCCATTATTAACAAGATATAGATATAATGGTCGCATAATGACTGGTGGTGATATTATTGCTGATTTATTAGAAAATAGAAGACGAGATGTAGATTCTGCATTAGGTTCTTTGTTAGACAATATAGTAGAATCATCAGCAGCTGGTGAAACTATACAATATAAAAATGCTGTACAATCACTATTTGCACAAATGTCTGTACAAGGTAGTGTTAAAAGATTAACTGATCAAACACAGTATGGTTTATTAGAAGAGGCATTTGCTTATACCAATGAAGACTTTAATAGAAAAGGTGGTATACAAAATGTAATAGATAGTAAATCAGAGGCTAATAGATATGAAAGCATACTTAAAAGACTTTACAAGCGTGTATCTGGATTAGCAAAAGAAGAAGAAGCTAAGGCTGCTATGGAGCAACAATTTCCTGAAGTTCGTCAAATGAACTTTGAAGAAATGATGAGATATATACAGCAAAACTTTAATACGCTTAATGTAAATAATCAATTAAAACAAAACTCATATAACAAACAAACAATGCTTAAACAAGCTAAACGTGATGTTATATCTACAAAAGGTTTGTTTAGAATTATACAACAACAGGTAGCGTCAAAAGGCAAGAAAGGAGAAAACGCTGTACAAGAGATAGCACAAGAAATATATAAACAAAACTATAAAACATATAATAAAACAACACAACAACCACCACAAGGTGTTGATTCTATACAGCATGACTATTTGCTTAGAAAAATTAGATCACAGGTAGATCGTGTAAGTTTCAAAGAGTATGAAAGAATAGTAAATAACCTTATTGAATCAGTAGATAAAAGATTAAATCAAGGAGAACGTAGTGATGATTCTTTACAGTTTAGTTTTGTTTTAGAGCCTGAAATCGCAGCAGAAGAAAATGACAAAGGCAACATATACGATCAGGAAGAAAGATTGTTTGGTGACACTACATCAAAGCTATTACAAGCATATGCAATAGAAGAAAGTAAAAAGAATGATAAGAACCCTGTTAACCTTAAAAATTTGTTAGCAGAGTTGCATGACATAGGTCAGAAAACTAAAAAACAAGATACATTTACTTTTGTTACCAATGTAACTAATAGCAGTAATCCAGATGTAGTTAGGTTTGTAAAGTTTATAAATAGTAAAATGAAAAAGCAATCGTTATCAGATGCTCTTTTACTTGAAATGTCTTTAGACTTTGCTAACAAGCAAATAGAAACTATGAAAGAAGTTGGTTTTAGACGTGGTGACAATGGACTTACAACTTGGGTGCCTGGTGTATCTTTTAGTACTGATGAGGTAAGATGGCAGAATAACATGACGCAACAAGCTAACAATAGATGGTTTAGTCCTGTTGAGGGTGACATTGTAGAAACAGAAAAAATAAAAAACAAAGTAGCAAAAGCTGAAGACATTGCAGGTGTCCTTACTTCTTTATATGGTGATTCAAACTATTGGCAGTTTATTGACAAAAGAAAACTGGCTTTAGGCAATATGTACAATTACAAAAATAAAAGGTATAATAGTTTAGAAGCTTTAGTTTTACAAAATAAAAAAGATTTTCTTAATAGAAATGCGTTACAATTATTTAATGGGTTCGACAATTTATTAGCAGATTTAATAGTACAATCAAGAGCTAAAAATTATATAACACAAGTAAATGATGTAGCCGAAAATCCTACACTTACAATAAATAAAGAAAATTCACTGCATAATAAAAATGAAAATTATGCAGATTTAGCAGGTCAAGATGTATTTGCCTATGCAGAATTAATGAGAGATTTAGGTTTCTTTGGTGATTCAGGCTTTACTAATATATATGCAGAAATGTTAGCAGATGGTACTGGTAAAGAACATAATATTAGTATGTTATCTGGTGTGTTTTCTGTAGCTAAATATGCAAAACAAGATCAAAGAAGAAATCGTAAGTATGTTAAGATGGATAGTCAAGAGCTTATGCTCACAGACTTTAATGACTTTTTATATTCATTGTCAAGATACAGCTCTGGTGTGACAGCATACTACGATCAGCCAATTGCAGTATTCGGTGCTGCAAAACGTAGGTATTATATAAAAACACCAATTGCAAATACATTAAAACAAAGACAAGAGCTTTTAGAAATGGCGTATAATGCTGGATATAACACAGCTAGTTATGCTAAAGGATCTAAAGTGAATCCTTTTAAAATAGTTAAGAAAAAAGATGGTTATGCTTTAGTAGGTTTAAAGGAATATAAAAAGAAATTTAAACAACAAATACTTAAAGATGAAAAACAAATACAGCTTAATGACCTTATAGGATCTAAAGGTAAAAATCTTAAAGACGCAGATATAGATAACTATATATTAAACTATTCTATTAATAAGTTTATGGCACAAGAAATGTTTATAGGTAAACATGAAGAAAGCGATAATGAGATAGATTATATAAAACGTGCAGAGGGATCAATTAAAAGACACATACCGCATGATCGTAATACTCCTATAGAGTTTGTTGCATTCCGAGATGTAGTAGACTTTGACGGAGAAAATGCAACAGATGCACAAGCATATGTATTACCTGGTGACGGTGAGATAATTAGAAAAAAGTTTGGATCAATGCGTCAAACTGGACATCAGTTCAAGCACGTATATGATTATGTAGAAACAAATAATCCTAACAGTAAAATGTTTGGAAAAAGAACATTTGCAAAGTTTAAGATAGATGAGATTACACCAGAAATGGAAAAAAATAGTCCTTATCGTAAAAAAATAGCTAACATATTAAGAGCAAGAAAAGAAGCTATTGGCGCATCTAAGCTAATACCAGGTCCAGAAATCACAGGTAAGAATCATGATTTTATTCCTATTGCTACATTTAGTTCAGCACTAAAAGTATATGCTGGACGTGACGCAAGAAAAGATGAAAATAAACAAGAGTATATATATGATCTTGAAAATACAACTGAAGAAGATATAGTAAATAAACAGAATGAAATATATAACGCTAAAGGTGAGGCAGAAGTAGATTTATTAGATAGTTGGCAAGGACTTAGTGGTGAAGGCTTTGGTTTACAATTAGAGCTTGACAAAGAAAGACATTCATTCCACATGCCATCGCAGTTGTTTGGACATCATCATACTAACTTAGAGCCAGGCGAAGAAACGATGGTAAAACGTATGCATGAGTTAGCCGCACAGTCAATGATAGGGTTTGAGCAGGAACGAAGTGGTAGTGTAATATATTCAGATGAATCAACACCAAAACAGCGTGAAAAAGATGTACAATTTTTATCTAAGCTAATAGGCGAAGAGTTTTTTGGCAATCTTAATACATCACTTGCACAATATGCACCAGGATTACATCCACAGCTACACAATATGATGCAGCAGTTAGCCGCGTCAAGACTTGTTAAGTTTGGCACTAAAGCTATGTTTGGTGGTACTATAGCATATCAAACATCGCCAATTGGTAGAGATTTAAAATCATATATAAAAATATCTGATCTTATTGATCAGTCTTCTAACGAGCAATACATAAATGCTTTAAATAGCAAAATAGAAGAAGGCAAAGATTTTGTTGTATCTGAAGCTATTATACCAGCTACTGCAAAACAAGATGGTGTCAAAGTAGGTGATTTAGTATTAGGTACGCGTATACCTGCACACGGTAAACAATCTTCCGTTGTTTTTGTTGTAAAAGGATTTGCACAAGAAGGAACAGAAGGCGCTAGATCAACTATAGAGATACCTTCAAAGGTGTCTGCTGTAATGGGTGCAGACCTTGATGGAGACGCTATATATATAAATTATAAACATTATGGTAATGTACCTGGAACAACTAGGACATCACCATTAGGAACAGAAGCAAGAATACAAACTAATTTATTAAAAGACTATCAAGTATCTGCAAATGAATTACTTGATTTGAATCTTAAACTATTAGGAGATATAGAGATTGATAGTCGTAGATATAAAGAAATTACTACGCCTATTGAAATAAAAGAAATAGCAGAAGGAGCTATATCAGCTGTCGAATCATTCTTTGGCAAAAAACTTGTAATGGATAATCAGTTAACACCAACTGGTGATTCACAATACTTTAATGATAATGTACCTGCACAGAATATGATTGGTACTATAGCATCACTACAACGTATATTAAATGTAATGGCAGGTCATAAAGTAGGATTTACATTTGGCTTGAAAATAGACAACTATGATGAGATTAGTTCTTTAGTAGATAGATTTGATGAAGGTAAACCAGAAGGTGATGCATTTACAGTAGCACAGCTATTAAACATAGTTTTAGATAATGCTAAGTATCAATATGCAAACAAGCTAGGACTTACGCCCAACACAGTAAATATATTTACGCTATTAGCAAGAACTGGTATTGACATCAAAGATGTTGCAATTATAATGAATCACCCTATTGTTAAGCTATATGATAAGCATAGAGGCGATCAATCTATTATGACTACTAGCAATACTAATCAAGCTTTAGTAAATGCTTATGCAGAATATTATTCTAACGTAGGAAAAAAAGCAGCTAAAAAGAAAATAGATAGTTTTAAGGGATCAGGAGATATTAAATTAAATACACAACAGCTTAAAGGTAAAAATAAAAATGCTGAGTTAGCTTTGTTTGATATGTTGTACAAACTTGAAAAAACTACAGATCAAGTGTTTTCAATAGGTAAAGCATTATCAGTACACAAATCTGTGCCACAGTTTGGACACGATGCGCAACAACTAGTAACTACTATTACGGAGGATGTGAAAGGAAGTTTTCTTAATCCTAATACATTGGGTAATTTTAGATCTGATCCAATGGTTAAACATGCATTAAACTTATTGCAAAAACAAATAGATAGACAAAAGTCTACATCATTCATGTATACACCTGAAGCAAGACAGGTGATAGAGTATATACAAGATACTAGAAATATTAAGTTTGACTTTGGTAGATATGAACACAAACGTTTATTAGAAGACTACTATTTAATGAAGGTAGCAGAAGCTGTGCCATCACTAAATATAAATAATAAATCATTGCAAAATGTATACAATACATTAGAAGCCCATAGCAAATTACCAGGCGATAATTTTGTAAAAAAATATTTACTATTTAGCAATGTAGAGCAGCAAGATGATTTTTATAAAACTAATATACAAATCAATCCTAATGAAATTAATAAGTTTAGTGTAGAGGAAACTATACAAATAGCTCGTAATGAGTTTACAACGCTTCCTGACAACATTAAAGACGCTTTATTACAGTTTGATTACATTAAAAATGGTTTAGGGTTTAAGGGTAAAACACTTACATCATTGTTTGCACAAAACTATGTTCGTGAGAAGTTTGGTTTGTTAGATGAGTTATTGCAAAAAGAAATAAACAATACACCATCTATCGATGATTCTGCTGTAGTTGACAAAGCTAATGAGCTAATGCTAAATCATCCTAATCTATTTAGAGATGAAGAAAAAACTACTACTACACAAAAAGAAGTACAAAGACTTAAAGGTCAAGAAACATTCGAGCCAAGTGGTACTGCAAAGTTAAAACTAAATAAGAGAGAGTTTTATCAAGATCATTTACAAGAGTTAACTAAGACGCTTACTTATAATGAGTATCTTAAGTTTTTAGGTTATAGTCCTGATGCAGTAACAAATGCTGAACCAAAAGTAAAAAGATATTTAGAAGACAGATATAAAAGATATTTAGATTCTTTAGCTAATGTAGAGGCATTGGAAAATAAATTACAAGACATGGACTCTAGAACAATTAAAGAATTGGTTGAGATAGCTGGTGATTTACAAAATAGAGAAGATGAACTTGCTAGTCCTAAGTTATTACATAAATTACATTTAGCTATTGGCAAAAAAGCTATGCGTATACAATCTCAAAAAATTGCAGACAAAACAGGAGAAACATTTGAAGCTGGACAAGAAGATATATCTGCAATAAGAAAATGGTTTGGAGCAAATAACATGACATCTGATAGACCAGAGATACAGTTTATGCTTAATGAAATAGAAAAAGAATACAGAAAGTATGTGCGTGAAGTGCAATCATTAGTGCAAGAAATAGACACAGTACATAGAGCTTTGAGAAGAAGCAAAGGTTTTAGTTTAAAAGGCCTGTATAATCCTAGAGCTAGGCATCAAGAGTTGTTTGGAAAAATGTTTACTGAGGATATAAAAAATGGCAGAAATAACGGCATACGTTTAGTAGATAGGGCTACATTCAATTCTAGCAATCCATCACAAGAAGAAAGAGATTTCTATAACAAGTATATGGAAATAACAGCTAGATTTAGAAATGTGATTGGTAAAGATGGTATGGGTAAGTTTTATATACCGCACGTACAAATGGGTAATCTTGAAGCGTTGTCTGCTAGAGGCTTGTTAGGGTTGTATGCTAATTCTCTAGGATCTACAAATAATATAGATAGTATAAAAGTTTATGGAACAAATCCTGAAGGTAAAAAAGTATTGCAGTCTTTTGGTTATTGGAAAGATTTATATTTGACAGAAGGTGGTAGTTTAATAGTTAAGGGAAGAAATATAAAAGAATTAAGTAAATTAAAAAAGAAAGCTGAAGCTCAAGCAAAACTTGGTGTTCATGAAGATGGTGACGCAATAGTTGCAACAGATCTTGAAATGGATACATTAATGGAGGGTGGATTATTTAGTAGATTTAATGCTAGTAGAACTGTAAGAGCAGAAGAGTTTACAAGTTACAATCTTACAGAAAATTTAAAACAATATGTTAGGTCTGTATCATTTGTACATGGATATGGAGAGTTTAAAGGCATGAATGATATTGCTACATTGGTTGATGCTGTCATTGCAGTAAACAATGAAATGGGAAATAAAAATTCTGCTGAGTATCTTACTAAAGTATGGCGTCAAGGTTTTTTAAGAAAACAAAGACAAGAGAGTATGTTTGGTAAAAACTTTGATAAAGCTACACAGTTTTTAGTTAGATGGACTGCATTAGTACATTTAGGTTTTAGCGCTGCAGTTGGTGTTGGTAATATTCTTGCAGGTAAATATCAAGAGATTAGAGCTAAAGGTGGTAAGAAATTTATATTAGGCGAAAAAAGATTTTGGACATCATACACTAAAGATGGCTGGAAAGGCATGGATATAATTAAAAAATACAGGATCGTAGAATTATCTTTCAGTGATGTTGTAGGTGCAAAAGATTCTTTTAGTCAAATAGAATCATGGGCATTCTTACCAATGGAGCTATCTGAAAAATGGATACAAGGCGCAGCTTTTTTAGGAGAGCTTACACAAGAAGAATACGATAGTGGTGAGGTATCAGAACAAAGAGTTATGGAAATTAACTCACGTATAGCTACAATGCACGGAGAAGGCTATACACAACTTGATCAAAGACTATTAAGTATGTATTCTTTAGGTGTGGCTGCTCAACAATTTAAACGTTGGTTTATAACATTAGCATACAATAGATTAAAACAAGAAGATATAAACAGGTTTGGTGAAAAAGAAATTGGATCATATAGAGCTGGATATGATTTTGTTAAAAAAATGTTTGATGGCGAAGTAGACATGATGAAGCTTAAACAAGAGTTTGAAGCTTTACCTGAGTTTAGACAAGATGCTATACATGCATTACTAAGGGGTTTTGGATTAACAGCTATGTTATTATTATTAGGTAGCTTATCTGATGATGATGATATATATTCTGATAGTTTAAGAAAACTAAGCAATGATGCATTAATATTTACAGATACAAAACGTTTTGTAAATTATACTATACCACCAGCATCAATATCAACAGGTAGAAATGCTTTGCAATTTAGTAAAGAATTAATTACTTTAGAAAGATATCAAAGAGATAGTAAATTTGGTGCTCGTTCAGACTTAAAAGCAAAAGGAACAGCAAGAAAAATATTACCGTTTAAAGCAATAACAGAACCACTATTAGAAAGATAATGTTAGGATTAGGTGTAGGATTAGTAAAGAATAAGAAACAAGGATCAGCTTTTACTGTAGATAGTTTATCTGAGGTTATAACTTGGCTAAAAGCAGACACAGATATTACAGAAACATCTGTTGGATCTGGTGTAGTTGCTAGATGGAGAGATCAAGTAGGAACAACTGATTGGATTTCAAATCAAACAGGAAGACAACCAGCTGTTTCTGGAACAGGCACAGAAACTAAACTAGTCTTTGACGGTGGTGATAGACTTTATCAAAAAGAATACTCTTGGAATACTAATGATGATACTTACGATTTTGATTTTTCGCATGATGTGTTTGATGTAATGAATCCTGGCGCTGAAGGTGGTTTTAGCACTTTCGCTGTAATGGAAGTAGATAGTTCTCTTGCACAAACAGCTCATACTATTTTTGGTGAACTTCATTTTGTAGATGATGGCACACCTGGTTCTGGATTTACAGCAAGGACCGACATTGCTGGTCTTGTAAGTATACATACAAAAGGTGATTTTGTTGGCGTTGCAGGTATTGATGCTAGCGTAGTAGCTTTTAATAATGCTACAAATGCTGGTGATGAATTTCCATTAGATGAAAAGTTTTTAGTTACTATAGAATATGCAGGAGGTAAAAATAGCGCAGTAACTGTTAGAGTAAATAAAAATAATAAAACATTAAATGTTGCTAATATTCTAAGTGCAGGTATAGTAACTGTAGGTATGATAGGAAATAATACTAATGGATTAAAAGGAAATCTATATGAATTGATAAATTGTAGTACTAAACTTTCATCCGACAATAGGGCTTTGGTTGAAGATTATTTAATGGATAGACATAGTATATCATAATGAAATATTTTAAAGGAACACAACAAGAATGTCAAGATTTGATAAACAGATTAAATAGTTTATATGGACTGCCTAATAAGCATACATATAGTTTTGGCGTGGAAGAACAATATAATGATGATTACATAGTACGAGTTAAAGATAGACATATCAATGATTTAACTGATGATGAAAAGTCTAAAGTAGAAGATTTAACAATTTAATTTTATATATTTGCATAATGGCAAACGTAGATCAATTATTTAGAAGTCAGTTTGGACAGCAAGGTTCAATATTTACTGATGCAGATGGTGAAATAAAACCTCCTAGTAATAAAGTTTTTGTAGCTGTACAGTTTGTAGCTGATACAACATTAGATGCTACTACAGGTTTAGTATCAGATACTGGTAATGATGGTTTAGGTTTTCCTGGAACTAACGCTTCTATACACGATGGATCAACACAGTCTGCAGTAGCAGGTACTGGTGGTGACGCAATAGATGCAAGTAATTCATTTCCTGCAGGATTGACTATATACGGTAGATGGACATCTATTAATATAGCAACATCAGGAGCATTAATCGCATACATAGGTAATTAATTATGGCAAACAATACAGATTTATATAACGCTACGTTGGGACAATATGGTTCATCATTTATTACAGGTGATGGTAGTTCTGTGGATTTAAATGGTAGTAATGCTACTATGTATATTATAGCAATAACAATGCTAGCAGACACTACATTCGAAAATATACGAACCTATAAAGGACAAATAGGATCTATTAGCTCAAGAAATGAAGAAAATGCACATATTGTCAGATTTGGGGCAGCAGCTAATGCTACAGGTATAACTACTTCACATACATTTCCTAAAGGTGTGACTATATTTGGTAAATGGGATTTTGTTGAATTAAATAGTGGAACATGTATATGTTACTTTGCTCCACAGCCATTTAATCTTACGTAATGGTTAGATCATTAACAGTATTATTTTTAATTTTGTTAATGTCCTGCGCAACACCAAAGGAGTGTTGTTCACAAATATTTAAATTTTCTACATTTTATGTTGCAGCTAATGGTGGCACATCATTGTCTGATAGGGATATTTATTCTATAGATGGAAGTAAACTAGACTATGATACTATTATAACTCCATATGACTATTCTTTGTCTATGGGTATACGTAAAATAC
>VMHT01160187.1_pt1 | contig 43767 bp, 56 predicted proteins | sample 4693611 | NCBI WGS metagenome assembly VMHT01 (sample SAMN12280063, study PRJNA550983) | marine metagenome | isolation source: seawater sampled from same location over 5 years 0.02-0.2 micron viral filtrate | place: USA: collected off the coast of southern California halfway between the port... ...
ATTAAATAGTTTTGCTTTATATTTGCACTAACAATAAACATTTTATAAATTATTTTTACTATGATAGCAACAATTAAAAACGAATTATTATCTCATATTGAAGATTATAACAACGAAGATAAAAATCATTACACAATGTTCAACGAAGATTATTATATAATCGGATATTGTAAGGCAGATAATTGGCTAACAAAGCACGGCTTAAACGTGTTTGAGGCAATAAGAATTTGCAACGACTACGAACAGGAGCATTTCGGAGAGATACAAACCACTTTCGACAATGCCGAAAAATTAGTAAATCATCTTGTTTATTGGTACGGACAAGACCTCTGCAACGAGTTGGATTTACCTTTCGATAGATAAAAATTAATATTAACAGGGGTGGAAACACCCCTATAAAATCAAATCAAATGAAAACAAATTTAATAGAAAATATATCACAAATTGGAAACGCTGAACAAACAACATTCGGCTCATATTATTCTCAATTATCACAAGCATTAAAAGAACATTGCGACAGCTTAACAGATGATGACATCCACGAATTAATTTGTCGGCTTGAATTTTATATCGAGCATCAAATAAAAGAGATAACAAGCGATTACGAATATTTAAATAACAAATAAAATGGAACAAGACCAGATATATATAGGAACAATGGAAGGTAAACAAAAGGAAATTGATAGACTTCAAAAACAGGTTAGAATATTACAATTAGATTTAGAATGTGAGAGGTTACAATCCGATTGGCTTGATTCCCTTGCTAATTTTCATCGAGATGTTAATTATGATACGTGGGACAGAGAACGCATTGATGAGGCTCAAAATGAAGTAGATGAATTATATAATTATTATTGTGAGAGAAAGAAAAAAGCTAACATTCATAAATCTGAAATACTTGCGTAAAACAAATGATAAAATGGTTCAGTGAGGGGGTTCGATTCCCCCTTTATCAACTAACTTAAAAACCAATAAATAAATAGATATGAAAAAAATACAAAACATTATGCTTTCACTTGTGTGGCTATTCCTTATGTCAGCTATATCAAGATTAATTATAGCACTTATAAAAGATGTTGAAAACATACAACAGGGAATTGTTATGACAGGATTTGTCCTGTTCATCAGCCTGTTAATGTTTGCATCAGGTAAATTATTGTATGACTTAATACTTAATAAATAAATAGATATGAAAAATATTTTAGATAAAGCATTAGACAAAATAGATAGAGAAACCCTCGACAATATTGGTAGAGGGAACACTATCCTATTGAACGAAAGATATGAACTATATTCATATTGGGATATGGATTACTATGTGATTATAGACACCTTTATAGATGAAGAAATATTTTGCGTTCAATATGCCGATAATAATGAAGTAATGTTTACTGATTTTTACGGCTATGAAGAAATAGAACAAACATTAACTTAAACTATATAATTATGAAAAATATAAAAGTAAGACAATTAAGAAGTAATTCCGGAAATCCTGTTGCAAATCAATTTGAAATCTACACCGATAAAGGAACGTATTTTCAAAGCTACAATTCAATAATAGCCTTTAAACCTTACAACAGGAAAGAAACTATATTAGATGAGTTTTATTGGGATTATTCCAGAACAACAGGTAAATATAGAAATATGTTTATGGGAGAGGGAATAGCTGAAACCAGAAAGAAAATAAAAGAAGGTATTTATAAATTAAAAGATTTAAATAAATAACTCATGATAACAAAAACAATAAAATGTCAAGGTCAATGTGTCTCTTGTTTAAGTGAAAATATTGAATATGATTCATTTGAGTATGAAGGAGATTATGGCTATTATCCTTATGAGTGCAACGAATGTGGTAATGAGGGTAGAGAATATTTTGAATTAGTATATGATGTAAGTTCAACAAGGATAAAGAATAATAACTTATGAAAACACAAATAGAAATAATCTGGTCAGTAGAGGATATTAGATCTTTAGGATATATCTGCACAGACCAACAAGGTATGGAAGTATTGGAAATGTTAAAAGAGTATCACGATTGCAATTATGGTATTACTTGGGCAACAATAGATAATGCCTGTGAGTCATTTGGTTTGAAATCAAAAAATAAAAAATATTTTTAACTATGAAAAGATTTTTAGGAATAGAACAAAAGAAAATATATAGACAATTAAAACCATTATGCAAGTTTTGTGGTAGTGATGAATTAGTATATCATCAGTATGTTATATGCGATTATTCCTGTCAAACTTGTGGCGAATGGCAAAATGGAGAATATATAGAAACTAAATAACTATGGAAGAATTAAAATTAACAATAGATCAAGAAAGCGTTAATGTCTATATAGATAATGGCGAGGATAAAGAGCCAACTCATATATGTTATTGGCATATTGAAGAATGGGAAGAAGATAGTAGTGTAGCCATATCAATATTTAATGCTATTCAATTATATTATACTAACCCAAAAAAATTACTTAAACTATTAAACTAAATAAAGTGCATAAAATTTGCATAACTTAATTATAACTACTACATTTACTTAAAATTACAATTATGGCAGATAAAAAAAATTTATCAGAAATAGAATTAGAAAGATTAATACATCTTTCATCAAAAGTATTAGAATATGTTTACATTCCGGAATACGAGGACTATTTTAATCAATCAAGATTAGATGATAGCTTTCGTGATGATCAGAATGATGATTGGATAATTGAGGATAAACTTAATGATAGCGATCATATATTTAAATATATCTATAATTTAAAACAATTAATAACTAAAATTAAATCAAATGGGAACACGTAGTTTAACACATATCATTGAAGATGATAAAACTTTAGCCACTATATATAGACAATATGACGGCTATTTGTCTGGACACGGACAAGATCTTGCAGAATTTCTACAATCTATGAAAATTGTAAATGGCTTTAGTAGTGATCAAAGAGACATTGCAAACGGAATGGGTTGTTTATCTGCTCAAATTATATCACACTTAAAACAGGGTGTAGGTAATATATATTTATATCCCCCTAATAGCAAAGATTGTTGGGAAGAATATACTTATCACGTTTACAACGAAAAAATGGGAGAGGGTGTGAAGATAAAAGCAATTAGAAAAAATTACGAGAGTGATGATGAGATTGTTTTTGAGGGAACGCCAGAAGAATTATTAACTAAAATTAAATCAAATGCCTAATCACGTATATAATTGGATTTCGGTTGAAGAAAAGTATGCCGAAAAAATAGAAGAAATAGCTAAGGTTGGACTTGCACAATACTATAAGCCAATGCCAAAGGAATTAGAAAAAACAACATTTCCGGATGAAACAATGACCAAAAAAAGATCAGATCATCTAATAAAACTTTACGGACATAATAATTGGTACGAATGGGCGATAGATAATTGGGGTACTAAATGGGGTTGTTATGATAATGAATATGACAAGGTTGATATGTACACATATACTACGGCTTGGTCTCCTCTGGATATGGAGTTGTTGGATATGTTGGCAAAAGATATACCTACTTTCTGCTTTGGTTGGGAAGAAGAACAGGGGTTTGGTCAAGAGTGGGAATATAAAAATGGTTTTTCAAGATTAGATCTGGAGTGGGATTTACCGGAGTGGAAAGAAACGGATGTTGAGGGGGTTTGTTACCTGTCTGAAGCATACGAAAATCCAGAGGGCAAATATGAAGTCGGCTACTATTGTGAATATAGTTTAAACGAGTGGTTGGCTTATGATTTTGATAATGCAGTAAAAGAATACAAGTCATTAACAATAACTGAAGTTTAATAAAAATTTAGTGCGACAAGTATAAAAAAACTATGTTGGTGGAATTGTCCGAAAAATCACACACTAATTTTTTAATAATTAAAAATATGAAAACAATAGAAAGGTTTGAAACAGACAATGGGTATTGCTTTAAAGATTATAAAGCGTTTGAAAGCAAAAAAGGTATATGTTATGTTCCGGAATTGACCGATCATAAATACACTTACAATGATTTTCTGGAGATAGCAAAGAACAATAAAGAGTTGGCTCAAATGCTATTTGATTTTGTTGATTGGCAACATCCGGAAACTTTATATAATGAATTATTAATTGAAGAAGAAATATAATATTATGAAAGTAAAAATTATGCAACGAAGTGTGTACCATAAGTACGCAGAAAAAGAATATGAAATAGATAAGAAAAAGTATTTGGAATATCTGGAAGAAAACGGCAAGAATGAGAATGGAGAATATTATCACGATCTCCAAGACTATATTTTAGATAACGAAGATGTCTGGGTGGATGATATAGATCACGAAATAAATAAGGCAGAGTTTGTTTTTGGCAGAGGTATGGATAGTGGGGGTTGGACAGATAAAGATCAAGATTCTGAGTGGAGATACGAATGTGAAGAATTAAAAATAGGGGGACACTTATGAATAGTATGGAAAAACTTTATAGAGAAAATAAAAAACTCAAATCTAAATTAGAGTGGTTTAACCTGTTTGTAGATTATATTCAGCATTGCAATAGAAATTTATATAATTCTGCTTGTAAATATGCAGACAATGAAGATCTTACAGACAATGGTCTGAGTGTAGAAGAAGTAAAAGAGTATTACCTTAACACCGGTTTTCCGGAATACGAAGAAGAGCCGTACACCTCATATACAGATGAAGATTGGATTGAACATGCCAACGCAAATGATTTAGAAAGATGAAAATTATAGAAGAAAAAAATAATATTAAAACTTATGAAGTAGAATTTTGGTTTCTACATTTTATAGGAGATGAGGATTGTGGCTACGACTATGATCGTGTTCACGTTCAAGCAATTAGCCCTCGACAAGCGATCAAAAAAGCTGAGCAGTTGGCTCCTTTGGGTGCAAAAAAATTTGAAATCATTAGGTTTTATAAAAAATAAATACTAAGTTTACGCACATATATGAAACATTTTATGAATAACGGAAAGGAATATTTAAGGTCTCGCCAAGAAGATTTAAGATACAGGCAAGGCAGATCACGTAGACAGCGTGAAGGTCATTATAAGTTTCTGGATTTGTTGTTGGTTTCAGGTGGGTTATGTTTTTTTGCCTTCCTTATATTTACTTTAATACAAAATTTAATTAAATGATAAATTATGACAATGATGATAATATCTGGTACACAAATCACACCGGTATAGAAAAAGAAGATCATCTAAGAACAGATTACTCTACTGCTGATCTTATAAAAAAAATAAGTGGAGATGTTACTATGCTTTTACTTACAAAAAATAAAGCTTACGGAGATACGGCTAATCATCCCCCTAACATATTTTCAAAACTTACTGCAACTGAGGGGATTTTAGCTCGAATTGATGACAAGCTTTCTCGTATAAAAAAGTTAGGTTTTGAAAATTATGATAGAAGTGAAGATACTTTACAGGATCTTATTGGGTATTTAATCTTATTGAAAGTTCAGCTAACAAAAGAGCAGAATAAAATTAAAAAAACAATATTAGATAATAAACCTAAAATTAAATGAAAAAAGAAATATTTAACAATTACGCTAATGCAGTTGCAAAACAATTTCATCTGGAATTAGATCAAATGTTTTCTAAAAACAGAAGAAGAGATATAGTAGATGCACGACAGATGTTATATTATTTATGTATGGAAAGACCTATAAGAATTTCTTACATACAAAGATTTATGGCAGAGCAAGGTTGTGATGTTTATCACACCACTATTATGCACGGCTACAAAAAAGCAAAAGAACTTATAGATCAAGACAAAGATTATCAAAACATTGTAGATCTAATTAATTCCACAAATGCCGTTCACTAAAAAAGAAATATTACATCAAGCTTTACAGGATCAAAAATGTATCAAGTCTATAATGCCTAAGGGAATATCTGTTATAGGGCGTGGTGTAAAAATTCAAGAGTTTGATAGTAAGATTGAAATACTTAATATGGGTAAAGGTGGAGATTACTTTAAGGAGTGTGTTGAAGAAGAGTATAATTATTTTTATGAACATGGGTGGCAAAGAGGTGCATTAAGTATAAGTCTTAATAATTGTATCTTCAAGTTAAAACTTATTGAGGGTAGAATAAAAACTGAACTTAACACCAGAAAAAACGACAAGCATATACAGAATTTAAAAAACAGAAGAGAAACTTTATTAAATAAATATTCAAATATAAAAACACAAATAAATAAATTAAATGGAAACAAATAGCACTTATAAAAACTTAAATAAAATTTCAGTAGCAGATAAAGTAGAAAAGAAAGGTAGGTTTGATTACTTGTCTTGGGCTTGGGCTTGGCATTACTTAAAACAGGAGTATCCAAACGCAAACAGGATAGTATATGAAAATGAAAACGGAGTTCCTTATTTTTCTGACGGACAATTTGCTAATGTAAAAGTAGGTATAGTAGTAAACGATATAGAACATATTGATTATCTTCCTATAACTGACAACTTGAACAGATCTATTCCTTTGACTAAAATAAACTCTTTTGATGTAAACAATGCCATACAAAGATCCACTGCCAAAGCTATTGCAATGCACGGATTAGGTCTTTCATTATGGATAGGAGAAGATACAGCTCGTATTACTCCGGAGTCAAAACCGAAACCGAAAGGACCACAAACATACACGTTAAGTGTAGGTGATGATAATTGGGATAAGGTTTTAATGTATGTTGTTAGACACAAAGACAAAGGTTTGGAGTGGATCGTAGAGCAGTTGTCTAAAAAATATAAAGTCAGCACGGCTGTAAAAAATAAAATTAAATCAGCCATTAAGTAATGACAGAACAAGAGATACTTAAGAAGTTAAAGGAAGACGAAGATTATTACGGGGATTTTGGTAAGCAATTCTTATCAGCTTCAAGTATTAGGAGTTTACTTTACAGACCTACAGAGTACGGAAAATCAGAAAAAACCTTACCACTCTTACAGGGCAGATATTTTCACACAAGTATATTAGAGCCGGAAAAACTACACACCATACCTGTATTGGGAATGGCGAGTAGAAACTCCAAAGAGTTCAAAGAGTTGTGTAAAGAAAACGAGTATCACTCTTATGATGTTCTGCTTCAAAAAGAAAAAGATCATCTTGACAATATGGTTGACGCACTGCTTGGAAACTTAGAAGTGTATGAGTTGATTCACGGAGACAATGTTCAGTATGAAGTCCCTGGCATAACTATGTTTCACGAAACTATGTTTAAAGGAAAATGTGACATACTTACAGATCAAAATGTTTTTGATCTTAAAACAAGTGGTAACGTGCATAAATTTAGACACTCCTGTAAGGAGTATTGCTATGATAGTCAAGCATATATATATCAGACACTATTTAACAAACCTATGGTGTTTATAGTTATAGATAAAACTTCTTTTGAAGTAAAAATAGCCGAATGTAGTCCGGAGTTTATTGAGAGTGGGAGGCACAAAGTAAAAAAAGCTGTAGAAACTTATAATAAATTTTTTAAAGATGATGCTACTTTCGACATCAATACGTACATTTATAAAGAAACTTTATAAAAAGTTTTTTGTAAAAAAAATTAAAACAATGCGAGTGGAAGTTCCAAACACTTGCACAAATAGAAAAGATAAAGATTTTCTTATCTGCTCTACAATAGACTTTTTGGAACGTAATATTAAAATCATAGAACATGAATGAAAAAAAGGAAGAACCTATCTTTTGCGGAAGCGGAGTAGAAAAGTTCGATGGCAATCTTGTAGAGATTTCTGTTTGCTTATCTAAAATTCCACAGGAACATAGATTTGAATACGATGGTAAATGGTATGCAAAACTAAAGGTAAACAAGAAAAGAGAAACAGATGAGTATGGAAAGACACACTCTGTATCAATCAACACTTGGAAGCCTGAGCCTGCAACTTCAAGCGCAGATGATTTAGATTTTTAAATCCCGTGGTAGTCACTTTAATGGGGTAGATTTCGTGGTTGACTTACTACCCCTTATTGTGACAATAATGACAAACTCAAATTGAATTTAATGAACACACTAATGACTACCTTACTTTATTTATTTATTTCTATAATACTATTATTTTTTGTCATTTCTGTCACTTTTAATAATAATAAGTAATGGAAGTAACTATATTCAAAGATATAAAAAAGACAGCTCAGCCTTTTTACAGACCGGCTTTATTTATATTAAACAGGATCAAAGAGGGAAGCTCTAAGGATCTGGTAAAAAAAATTAGAGAAGAGAAAAACAAAGAGGTTGCTAATGAATACAAACAAAAGCTACCGGCTATATGTTTCAGTGGTAATTTCACAAAAAGAAATGACAAGTCCCTAAATCAACACAGTGGTTTGATATGTTTAGACTTTGACGGCTACGGATCACAAAGAGATTTGTTACAGGAAAAGGAGAGATTATCAAAAAATAATTATGTTTATTCGGTTTTTATTTCTCCAAGCGGTAATGGTTTAAAAGCGGTAATTAAGATACCACCTATACCTGACAACCATATTAGTTACTTCAATAGCCTGGAACAACACTTCAAGTCTCCTCATTTTGATAAGGCGTGCAAAAATGTTTCACGTGTCTGTTATGAAAGTTATGATCCTTTAATCTACATTAACGAGAATGCAAGTGTTTGGGATAAACTTGAAGAGAAGGAGTACCCAGAGGTAATTAAAAATGTTGATACGCAAACCATTCCTGTAACTGATGAAAACAAAATAGTAGACATTTTAGTTAAGTGGTGGCAAAAGAAATTCCCTATGAGTGAAGGGCAAAGAAATAACAATGCTTATGTTTTAGCGGCGGCCTTCAACGACTATGGTGTTACGCAAACATTGGCTGAATACGTATTGAACGGATACCAAACCTCAACATTTTCCAGAGCTGAAATTAAAAGAACTATAAATTCTGCATACGCACAGAAGCAGAATTTTGCTACAAAATATTATGAAGACGTTGACAAGGTTAATGAAATAAAAAACAAACTAAAAAGAGGTGTAACAAAAAAAGAATTAAGAGCTGAGCTTGAAGATCTCGATCAAAACCTTGTTGAGAACGTTATCAATAGGCTTGAAGAAGAGCAGAGCAATCATCAGTTCTGGACAAAAAATGAAAAAGGTGTAGTAAAAATTGTACACGTTTTATTTAAAAACTTTTTAGAAGAGAATGGATTTTATAAATTTAATCCCGAAGGCAGTAAAAACTACGTATTTGTTAAGGTTACTAACAACCTTATAGATCACACAAGTGAAAAAGAAATTAAAGATTTTATTTTAAACTACTTGCTTGAAATAGACGACGTGTCTGTATATAATTATTTTGCAGAACACACTCGGTATTTTAGAGAAGAGTTCCTAACCCTGTTGGCTTCTATAGATGTTTATTTTATTGAAGACAAAAAGAAACAAGCCTACCTGTATTATAGAAACGGAGCTGTTGAAATAACTTATGATAAAATAAAGCAAATAGACTACTTAGATTTAGGTGGATATGTTTGGAAGGATCACGTAATTGATCGCGACTTTGCTATATGTGAAAGCATAAATTGTGACTATCAAAAGTTTGTCACTAACATTTGTGGTAATAGCGCAGACAGAATAAATTCTATGCGATCCACAATAGGTTATATGTTACACGGGTGGAAGAATTTAGCTTATTGTCCGGCTGTAATATTAAATGATGAAATGATTTCTGACAACCCTGAAGGTGGTAGCGGTAAGGGATTATGGGTTAATGCTCTTAGCCACATGAAAAAAGTTGTTATCATAGATGGTAAGTCGTTTAATTTTGAAAAAAGCTTTGCATATCAACTTGTTAGTGCCGATACCCAGGTGTTGTGTTTTGATGATGTAAAGAAGCATTTTGATTTTGAACGCTTATTTTCTGTGGTTACTGAAGGATTAACTTTGGAAAAGAAAAACAAAGACGCTATAAAAATACCATTTGCAAAATCTCCTAAAATAACCATTACTACAAACTATGCTATAAAAGGAAAGGGAACTTCTTTTGAAAGGCGTAAATGGGAGTTAGAGTTAGCGCACCATTACAATAAAGACTATACCCCTCTTGAAGAGTTTGGTAAGCTTATGTTTGGCGATTGGAATGACGAAGAGTGGTGTCAGTTTGACAACTATATGATTCAGTGCTTACAATTATATTTAGAAAAAGGATTGCAGAAAAGTGAATTTGTTAATCTTAAAATTAGAAGACTTTCTGCAGAAACTTGTCACGAGTTTATAGAGTGGTGCGGTGTTATTGGCGGTGCCACTATACACGAAAAGCTTAAACCTGGGGGGAAAGTAAGTAAGCCAGAGCTATATAGTGATTTTGTAGAAGATAACCCTGACTTTGCACCAAAAGCTAAAATGACAGTAAGCAGAACAAGATTTAATAAATGGTTGGTTGCTTTTAGTCAGTTTAAATACGGATGTGATCCTGAAGAGGGAAGAACAAACTCTGTACGTTGGATAAGATTTAGACATAAACAAGAGCTCGATGAACAACAAGATTTTCCTTTCTAATGATTAAGTTAAGACCATATCAAAGAAAAATTGTAACACAGGGTGTAGATATTGTAACACGCTATGGTTTTGTGTATTTAGCTATGGAGGTTAGAACAGGCAAAACATTAACAAGCCTTAGCATTTGCAATAAAATAAGGGCTCACAATGTTTTATTTGTTACAAAAAAGAAAGCCATATCAAGCATTGAAGAGGATATGGGAAAGCTTGAGGGCAATTTTAAATTAAGAGTAATTAATTACGAAAGCTTACACAAGATTACACACGAATCTATTTATGATGTGTTAATTTTGGACGAAGCACACGGGCTTGGCGCGTTTCCAAAAAAGAATAAACGATGTCAACAAGTGCAAAGGCTTATACAAATCCATAGCCCGCGAGTAATATTATTGTCCGGAACACCTACACCTGAATCTTATAGTCAGATGTATCATCAGGTGTGTTCTATACCCTCCAACCCTTTTGCTTACTGTAAAAACTTTTATCAGTTTGCTAAGAGGTTTGTAAATGTTAAGCAACGCAAGATAAACAGTTTATTCATCAACGATTATTCAGATGGTTCGCCAGAAATTTTAAAACAAATGCAACCTATGACTATATCTTATTCGCAAAAGGAGGCGGGCTTTAAAGTTCAAACAAATGAAGAGGTGTTGTATGTTGATCTTTGTGAAGAAGTACAAGGCTATATCAAAGAGCTATCTAAACATAAAGTATTAGAGGGTAAAGATGAGGTAATTTTAGCGGACACTCCTGTAAAGCTTATGATTAAAACTCATCAAATGAGTTCGGGAACAATTAAATTTGAAAGCGGTAACTCAAGAGTTCTTTGCTACAGAAAAGCTCGGTACATAAGAGAAAAATTTCACGGTAAAAAAATAGCTATCTTTTATAAATTCAAAGCAGAATTACAGGCATTAAAAGAAGAGTTCGGAGATTTATTATGTGAAACACTTGACGTGTTTAACACTACACCAAGATCTATAGCCTTACAAATTGTAAGTGGGAGAGAAGGTATAAGTTTAAAGAAAGCAGAATGCTTGGTATATTATAATATTGATTTTAGTGCCACAAGTTATTGGCAATCAAGAGATAGAATGACAACCAAAGATCGTTTGGAAAATAAAATTTATTGGGTCTTTTCACGAACCGGAATAGAAAAGCAAATTTACAAAGCTGTTGTAAAAAAGAAAGACTATACACTTAATCATTTCAAGAAAGATTTAGTAACTTTAGTGCATGACGGAGCAACAGATCCAGACCAAAAAAATCAAAGAGCTTGAGGCTTTAGGATATTATGTAATTAAATTAAAATTAACCAACAAAAACGGTATACCAGATTTATTAGCAATACCACCTAAATCAGACGTAGAATTTGTTGAGGTAAAAAAAGAGAATGGTAAAGTATCTAAGTTGCAGAAATATAGAATTAAAGAGTTGGAAGACCATGGAGTTAAAGTTTCCGTATATAGAGGATAAAGGATACCACTTAGAAGAAGAATTTTTAGAAGCTCTTCAGGATGTACCCATGGAGCTTTCTACCTTGATAGCAATATACATTGATGAGTATTGCCCAAAGCTTAACCCAGACCTTATTAAAACTCATTTACTTGCCGGTATAGTTCATTACAACAGGGAGCCGGTACCTTTTGTTTTTGAGGTGTCTCGACCTAATAAAAAAGAATTTATATTCACCGATTTAAAATTTATAGATATGGATGAATACTTAGATTTTATAAACCTAAACCTATATTTAACACCAGATGAAAGATTCTCTTATCCAGGACCTTATACTAACGACGAGTAAGGAGCTTGGGGTAAACATAAAAGAAAAAAGACGTACCGAGTCTCATGTCATTGGTAGGTTTATCGCCTACACGTTATTGAGAAAACACTTTGGTTTTACTTATCAAAAAATAGCAAAAATTTTTGATATAAAACAACACGGCACTATTATGCACGGAATTAAAGAGCTGCCATTTATTGTTAAATATAATGAAAGTGTAGCTCAAAGCCTTGCAAAAATATGCAATGAATGGCGTAGGTCCTCCGAAGAGGAAGGTGTTAAAATTCACCGCAATGGCATAAAAGATTTGGAAGATAGGATTAATTTGCTTAATTTGGAGGTTGAGGTGCTTCAAGCACAGCTCAATAAATTAAAAAAAATTAAACAATGACAGAGGATTGCAAATATACCGTTAGTGATATTGAAAAAATTACCAACTATAAATCCTGGTCGGAAAAGAAAAAAATTGACACTCTATTTCATATAGATAGTAGTCTTTATTGTAATCTTGGCATAGACAGTTCGAATAGGGAACGAACCGATGTAAAAACTAAATCAAGATTAATTTACCGCGCTATCAAAAGCATTAACGCTGGCGTTGGAAAAACATTACTTGATTCTATGGATTAAGATGTAATGAGTAAAATATCTCGCGACGATGTAAATGCAATATCGCATATAAATCATGTAACCAACGGTTGCCATGATCTTGTCGACGACCTTTACGAAGATCTTATGGAGCGCGACAATGACCGCGCAAAAGAAACTGCACAGCAAATATGTAAAGCAATGGCAGATCTAATACAGTCACTAACTACTGATATATGAATAAAGGAATCGCTCTTGAGCTTCGGAGCTTTGCAGAAAAAATTGCTGAAAGGTATTCTAATACCTCGCGCGAGTGCAACCATAACAATGAAGCCTTCAGTGTAGACGAAGTTATACCGACTTCAGATCACTCTGCCGTGATTAATTTCAAAAAAAATACAGGTAAAATTGCAGTTGCTTTTGCTTACTATATAAGTAAAGGCAGGTCTAAAGGTTGGAAGTATTTTTTCCCAACTGATTCCCACGTGAACGGAATGCAGGCGTTCCTTTTTTATAAGCTACAAGCGGAGCGGATAAACTATAGTAAGAATTAATTATTTTAGAGTCTCGTAGTTCTGAACACTTTTCATAATCTTCATCCTCCTCGAAGTATTCTATAAGGACGTCAAATACATCATCCTCCATAGACACAACAGGTTTTGTGGGATCAAATATAAACGCAGGAGCATCCTCTCTTTCAAGCATAGAATCGTAAGTCTCTTTACCTGTCAGAAGTAAATAACTGTTAACCATACATTTATGTTCATCAAAATACCTCATTATAAATCAAAATCTAAATCCAAGTCTAAATCATCTAAGCCCATATCTAAATCCAAATCGTCTATTTCTAAATCTATACCCAGATCTTTAAGAGCTTCTTTGCTTCTTTGCTCTTGTTCGACTCTTCTTTTTATCTCTTCTTTTGTTGGCGGTTTTTTGCCATACATGTCTTTTAGTATAATTCTTCGTATGTCTTTGTAGAACGGTAGCAGTCCTAAGTTACCCATAACTTCAATAGTCATTCTGTTTGTTAGCTCTTCTTCAGCTCGTTTTTTAGATTCTTCTTTTCCAAATGTTGCTCTTGACGCCAACTCTCCTGTGCGCAAAAGTGTTTTGGATACTGGACCATAAGGCCCTGCAAAAACACGCAGCAGTGTTTTTAAATTAAGACCGTAAGAATCTTTTAGATCAGCTTTTCCAAGCTGGTTAAATATTAAAGCGTGCTTATACGGGTCATACTCTTCATCATTTCTTAAATCTCCAAGATAAGGCTCATTGAGTCCGTGCTCTAATAGGAAGTTTACAGGTAGCGCAGGTATGTTTCCTAAGTTTCTTCTTACTCCTAAGCTTAACATGGATCCAATCATTTGTCGAGCTAATAAGCTTGCAAAATCTTCTTCGCTGCCATCATCTTCGATGCCGAATAACTCTTCATCCATCAACTGTGTAAGCGCAGTGTAACCTACCATATACATAGTCATTCTCATTGTTACAGCTGTTAATAAGCCAGCCGCTTCTTTTTTACTAAGGTCTCCGCTTTTGTAAAGCGCATTTACCGCATGCTTAGCGGTTCCAAATTCAAATAATTGAAACCTTAACATAAATCTATTTGCTTGCTTATAAACTCTTTGCAACACTCCGTCTGAAGGTTTGATTAGGTTTTTACCTATAGCGTCAAAAGGATTTGTTGAAGAGGCTATTGTTGTTCCGTATGTGTCCGCCGCCTTTGTGGCTATTGCTACCGCGGCTTTGTATTTAGGGTTGTTGTATTTAGATTTACCCTGTGAAAAAAGTTCTATTTCTTTTGGCGTTAAATCTGCAATACTTTCTTTATTTATACTTTTAACCGCCTTTACAAACGCTTGATTAAAAGCACCGAACCACATTGGTCTTGTAATAGCTTGATCACCATAAGACAATAGTCGTGCAGATAACTTATCTATACTTTTTGCTGTTTGCTTAAGACCTGTGTATTTTAATATTTGTAGTGCCTTATCTGCGACTTCATTTCTTGCGGAAGCATTATCTTGATCTGGCCTTATAAACTCATTTAGATCTGCCATCTTCCCACCAAGCTCATCAATATTGTATAGTTTTTGTGCAAGACTTGAATTTGCTTTGTTCATGAAATTAAGCCCAATCTCTATTCTGTTAGGATTTGTAAGTGTAATACCTGCGTAATTTCCAAACGCGTTCAAGGCGAGCTTAGGATTCTTAATAGCCATAATTAAGTTTGTGCCCATTTCAACTAAAGTCCTTGGAGCTGATGCTAATGTTTGATAATAACCGAGTCTTGCGACTGGTCCACCAATCTTATCAAGAATAGTCATATCGCTAAAAGACTTTTGGAAAACAGTTTGTAACCTGTTTTTAACCGCATCATCTAACGCTTCAACCACATCAACAGCTGTTTGGTTGTCGGTTTCTTTCATCTTCTTTTTAAGGCTGTTTATTGTTTTTCTTACAGTTCGCACTTCTCTGGTCATGTAGTAGTCCAGATTAGTTTCTTGTACACCCCTTCTTGCTGAGTATGAAGGATCTAAACTTATTGGTTTTGCTCCCGGTGTTCTTTCAACTATCGTATTAGATTTGGTTGAAGGGAGTTCTGTAAACCTATTTTGTTTTCTTAATAGGTCTGATTGTTTACCATCTACATCTAATACTGCATGATGCGTATAATCATTTAGTAGATTAATTTGATTTCCGTGTAGTGATCCTGAAATGTAAACAGCTTTATTAGCTAAGCTTTTATTAACATCGCTTATTTGATTTATATATCTTTTTTCAGCACGAGTTAAGCTGTTTTCTAATTTTTGAAAATCGACCTTACCGTCTGTAGAATAATCACTTAATATTTTCCGAGCTATTTTTTTTGTGGCAGGGTCTAAAACATTTTTATTATCTATAGTAGCTTTGAAAAACTTATAACCAGACTCCGCTAACGAATTTGGTTTACCATCCACAATGTTTCCAAGATGTTCTCTCTCAAGCATAAATAACTGAGCTTTAATTTTCGACTCAACAACTTTATTTTTTCTCTTTGTAATACCCAGCTTTCTTCTAACAGTTCCAACATCTGCCTCTAACATAGCGTCAGCTTCATCAATTTTTTTATACTCTAAATTAGTTTCAGTATTATATTTTGAATAAGCTCTACCGATTGCCCCGACAGTGTTGTTATAAATTGCTTTACTATTGAAGTTCCCTAAAACATCATCAATAAAAAATGTAGACTGCGACTCAATTTTATCCAGCAAGTAGTTGCCTTTTTTCTTTAGAGCTTGTTTTATAGTAGATCCATAGTTAGCCATTCGAGAAAGTATATTATCCTTTTTAGCGTTAGCGAAAACTTTCTTTCCGTTTTTCTTTTTTAAGTTTTCAAGAGTTCTAAGCCTTTTGTTTTTATCTACCTCAGTAAGAATGTCTGTAACGTCTTTTACTAAAATACCATTCTTAATTTGTTCAATGCCTGTTCTTAGTTTTTCTACCAAACTATAATCTTTAGTGCCGTCTTTTTTTGTTTCTACTAAATCTTTGATGTCTTGTGAAGTAAGTTTTTGTAAATCTCTGGCGTCTTGTTTTTGCGCTTCATCTTGTAATTGATTTATTTCTTTATCTCTAATTACATCATCTTTAATTTCCTTAACTGCTTTTGAAAGATTGTAGTCTTTTTGTTCTGACATTTGTGGAGCTGCTTGTATGTCAGCTTCGGCGTCTTTATAAGCTTCGTTTAATATATCTTCCGCTATAGAAACATTTTCTTTCAAAGTATTAGTTAGTTTTACCTGAGTCTTAGCGGTTCCAAATTGATCTACCAAATCTATGTACGCATCTATCTTGCTATCAGGTATCGCAAACGGACTGATGCTAAATAAATTTTTAAGTATAACTTTTGAAGCGTTTGGTATAGCTCCAGTTTTCTTACCACCAACCTGAGTTTTAGCTTTTTTGGCTTTTACTTTTGCTCTTTGTAGTTTTTCAAGAGTAGCTGCTTTGGTAAAAACTCTATCTACGTATTTCAAATAACTATCGACAGCTTTATCGTTATTGTATCTAAGCTTAGGCAGTCTGTCTAAAATTGCATTAGATTGAGTTGAAGATATTTTCTTTGCTTTTCTTAACGACTTAACTTTAGCTGTTATGGTGCTTAAAAATTTCTGATAAGCTTTGACAGATTCTCTCGCTGCTTTTGCTTCAAGTTTAATTTGATCTTTAAGAGCCACTCTTTCATTTACTACAATTTTCTTATCGGTAGGTTTGGTTTGAGCTTGCTGGTCTATAGCAGCTAATCTTGGATTATTTTTTTGAGCAAGCTTAAATGCTTTTGTTACTGAAGCTCGTGTTGGTGATTTTAAACCAAACTCAGTAGTTAAATCTCTTATTAGTTGATCAAACTGTACATCATTAAGTTGTTCTGCTAACTTAGTTTGACTTGCGTATTCTATAACCGCATCAAAAATTTGTTTTTTTCGAGTCGCAGGATTCATTTTCTTTGGCCTACGAGATTCTATTTTCTGTTTGATTTCTCTTGCTATATTTCTAACACGATTTTCATCAGCTGTAACTTCCGCTTCTGCAGCAGGAGGTTTTATAAATTCATTAGGAGTTACTCCTCTGTTTTTTGCCGCCAGGTTTATTTGATTCGTAACTTTTCTAAACAGATTAGTTCCCTCTTTTTCTGTAGCGATAAGCTCAGATCGTAAGGATGTTAAAACTTCTTGTGGAGTTTGAGAGGCGTCAACACTAATATCAAGATCAGCAGCTTGATCTACAAGATCGTCTACCGCTACTTTCTCTTGCGCTTGCGCCTCAGGAGTGAGCTCAACACTCTGGCTTTGGGCCTGACCCTCTGGGGTAGTGACCCCAACGGCGTCTCCTTCTCCCACTGCTTGGCTATCTTGGGTAGATTCTTGTACATCCACCTGCGTTGCGCTTGACTTTTGAATGGCATCTGCTTTTTCGTTTATCTGTTGTTCAGTCGGTTCAATTATCCCGTCTGCTTTTAATTCATCTACTGCTAATTTACGAACTTCTGCTGTACTTTGTTTAACCTCTTTAGGGGGTAGTCCTGCAGCTTCACGTTGTCTGTTAGACATACGCTCTAATACTTTAGGGTTTCTTACTGTTTCAATATCTACATCTTCAGTAGTATTAACCTCACCTGCAGCAGCAGTTAAATATTCTTCATTAGACAGAGTATTGTCTTTAGAAATAACTTCATCAGTGAAGGCAGTTCCATCCTTGTCCATGAGTCTTACTCGTCTACTACCATCAAGATTTGTGCTTATAGTAGCGTTTATTATTTCACCATCCATATCTACGGTAAACTTCTGTTGTGATATGGGTATCTGAGAGTCTTGGAGTCTTTCTTTTGTTTTTTGCGTAGTTTTTTGAGAATCAACACGAGATTTTTCAGTTAGAGCATCAAGCTCTGCATTTATTTCTTTTATTCTAATCTTATTAGCTTTTAGATCTGGGTCTTGCATATTGCGAAGCTCCATTTCAAGCTCAATCATTTGCGCTCTATTTTCTCCCTGAACAAAATCAGGCAAGTCTAATCCAATTTGAGCTGCTTGTTTTTGGTCTTGCACAAACTGCTCTAATTGTGGGTCATTCTTAATTTCAAATTGAGCGGTTCTTATATCGTTTAAATCCATGGTGGTTACCATGTTCAAGATCTCTTCTTTAGTCATTGGAGTTACAGTACCGGCTTTATTTTTTACGCCGTACACAGGAAGCTTAAATACATTTAATCCTTTTTTGCCAATAGTAAAATCATAAACTTTACCCCTGGCGGACTTTACTTTTTTGTTTACAACTGCTGTTGCTTTGTCAACCTTTGCTTGAGCTTTTTCTCCACCAACCAATTCAACTACTGTTTTGCCAGTAACTGCTTGAGGCACTGTTACTAATGCAGATGTATTTCCCACAATACCTTCTAATGCTATTTCAGAAGCATCCATTTCTTGACCCGCAACAACACGCCCTAAAGTTTCACCCAATGAGCCACCTAATCCTTCTATACCTGCAGCCTTTAAAGCATTATTAGCTTTTTGGGCCCTGGTTAACATTTTACCGGCTTTGGCAATATTCTTTGCAGGTTTTAACACTAATTGACCAACTGTTCCTCTGGCAATACCATCTATAATACCAATAGTTAAACCACGGCCAACTGATCTATTTCTTAAACTTTGTAATACCCCTGGTGTAGATAAAGCCTCAAGAACTCCCTCTTCATCAAACTCAAGACCTAATTTTTGAACCTCTTCTTTAAGAAGCTCTGTAAAAGTTAATCCTGTTTCTAATATAGCTGACGCGCCACCAAACGTACCCGCTATGGCTCCGGCTGTACCTGTTACAGCTCCGGCTATGGCTGACCCTATAGGGGTTCCTATAGAACCCGCTACAGCTCCTACTCCGGCTGCTGCTGCTCCAGTTGCTGCTGCCCCTGCTCCTGCGCCTGCAGCCGCTGTTGGGTTTAACATTGAAGCTATGGATGATACTAATACCTGCGGTACAATTTGACCTCGAGTCATAAATAATCCTTTGATAACACCCCAAGGTCCTTTACCAGCCTCTTCATATATTCTGTTGTATTCACGCATTTCATCGCTTACACCAACCTGATCAGCTTCTCTGACAACACGTAGGTATTCTTGAAGAGTTTCCTCATCAACATCAGCTCCTTGCTTGAATAAAGCTAAAGCATCATCAAGCGTAGCTCCTTGTTTTAAACCTCCCGCTCCTGCTCTATATATATCTCCAAAAAAATCTGTTATAAAATTTTTACCCAGAGTTCTCTCAAGCCATGTGTCTTTTTCTCCAACTTGATAGTTCGAGCCATACCTTGCTCCTGTTATTCTTTCAGGAATAAATTCAGGATCATAAGCTTGTATAAAATCTTCAGCTGTTTCTAAAGTGCTTGTACCAGCAGCCGATGGAGATCCTTCTTGCCCCGGCTTTGAAGTGGATGCCGTATTTGAAGAATCGAATTGAGAACCATCTGGATTTTGGTTGGTAAAATCTTTTTTTTTTAAAGAAGGAAAAGCATCCGCAAGCTCTTGCGCATCTTCAACATATCCTGGCGGTATTAAAGGAAATAGAGCTTCAATACCCTGCTGCTCAATAATTTCCTGTAATTGAGAAACATCTTCTATTTCTGCTAAATTATCTCCAGTAATAAGTACATCTAATAATTCTTCGAGCTCGTTTTCATACATAGTAAATCAAATTATTAGTTAATTAGTTCGTAGCCAGTTTAAATAATCAGCTCTTGATGTCAATCCATTTGGGTTTTTATTCGTATCAGTAAGCCAGTCTGAGTATTTTAATTGTGTATCAAAACCTTGTCTTGTACGCTTCTTATTCATTTCTTTAATCCCCTTCTCTATCGTGTCTTCTATTTTATTGTAAATATAATCAGTATCTCTACTGCTATCGAAGTCCATGGTTGTCGATACTCCTCCAAATGAAAATGTAACTGTATTTTCATCATCGTCCATGGATAATGAGGTTAAAGGGCTCGGATACCCCATAGACTCGTTAGCCTCCATTAACTCAGTAGGAATCATCGCGCCTATTACATCTCTAATTCCGTTCTCAATAACTCCCATCCTGACAGTAGTGGTACCTCCCATCGCGTTCATTATTTTATCTTCAATGTAACGTTTTGGATCTTTGTTGTCAAGCTTGGCTGAAGCCCCTCTTTCGATAAGCGCGTTATTAATAGGAGTTTGTGTAACTCTATAAGTTAAATCATCTTCCCTAACTTCTCCAAACTGAATGTCTTCAGCATCAATATACCCTTTAAGTTTTTTCTTAGTTAGGTTTTTACCAGCTACAATTCTATTAAACAAACTCAAAGCATCTTCTGATACAGCTCTTTGTGATCTTTGATCTTGATCATCTACTTCGAATCTTTGAACTTCGTACTCCTCACCCTTCATTGGTTTTATTCTAATAGTATTTTTGGTAACAATTATACCACGTATTCCTTTTTCTTTTAAATCTTCAGGGCTCAAGCTACTGTTGAAGTCAGCTATTAAATCTCTTGCTTCATTGTTAGCCGCTGTTAGGTCTCCTGTAAGCAAGGTGTTAATTTGTTCTAAGTAGCTTAAGTTTTCTTCTTTCTCTTCTTCCTCCTTTTTCCTTTCTCTATCGCCTACAGGATCTCTTGGAGCATCAGTGCCTGCAAATCCTTTTTGTCTTTTAAGCTCTCTATCTAACTGAGAATTAATTTCGTTTTCAATTATCTGTAAAGCCTCTTCTTTTTGATCGTTAGAAAGATTGTATACTGGCTCTCCATTTTCCATACCTACATAAATATCGGCTCCGCCACTTGTGCCTTCTTCAAATTTAAAATCAGCACGCCCGGCTTTGTTTAATATTTCCGCTAAAGCTTGGTCTGAGTTTCCAATACCTTCAGCCTCAGCTCTTAAGAAATCTTCGAATGTCATTTTCGATCCGTCATTGTTTGTCATTCCTGGCACTTCATCAAAAAGCTGTCTAAAATCTGTAATCTCCTTTAAATCTACCCCGTCTACTCTCAAGGATTCTCTTGCGTTAAGAGTAGATTTAATTACACTTGCTGTGTTTTTTACCACTTGATTCTGAACTACGTCAGTTAAAACAATAGCGTCTTGCTGGTATCGAGAAAAATTAAGAAGGTTCTGAGGTGTAAAAAAATTAGCCTGGTTGTCACTATAATTAGGTACTACAAATTCTCCTTCATCGTTTTTTACCAAGTCTACCATTACCAGTTCACCTGATAAAGGATCAGACATAAGTTTTTTATTAGTCATGTTTCCGAACTTGAAAGCGCTCATTCTCATTGCTTCCTCTATACCTGCAGCCTCACCAGAATTAACTCTGTCTAAAGCAGCTTGATATTCATTGTTGTAGCCTTTAGCCCACGTAGAAAGATTAGTGTAACCGTCCTTTTGTTTTTGCATCATCATCGCAAAGTCTTTAGGAGACAGGAGCCCTCTTTTTACCATATCATACGCCTCAGCTAAAGTTTCTTTTGACGCGGCTGAGCCATCAATCAGGACAGTGTTCATGTTTGTAGACGCTCCTAACTCAACCTCCGACAACGCCTGCATAGCTGCAGCAGTATCGTCTTCAATTTTCTGTCTTCGCGCCAGCCTGTCTTTGGATATATCTGATAATGTTTTGGCTGTGCCAGCCGCAACTGTTCCCCAATCAATAGCTGGTCCAGCTATCTCTCTACCGTCGTATAATGAATACTTATTCGTTTCTTCCGCCATATTGTATTTTATTGTGGATTAAAAAATAAAGCAAAATCATCACTATCAAAACCACCTACGTTGCCGCTTGGGAACTTATATTGCCCCTTTCCTAAGGCTTTTATGTCTTGACGGCTTAAGTTCTGTTGTTTTAATAAATTTGTTGCTTGAGCTCTGGATAGAGGGTTATATAGTTGACCTCCTTTATCATCCATCATAAACATTTGAGACCCTGAAACATTCGGATCATAGTCTGGATTTTTTCTTTTTTGTACTCCGCTAAAATCAACACCCGCATCTTCTGCTCCTACATAAGCTTTACCAGCCAACCTATCTGCTTTTGATGTTCCAAACAATGGGGCTATATCATTAGCTGCAGATAACATGCTTCCAGCGGCTGTTATTGCTCCTTGAATACCTTGAGCTTCTTGCTGACCATATTGTTGTTGCATCGCCGCCATATCTTTAGCTTGCGCCATATCAATGTCGATAAGCTGTTGCTTCATGTTTTCTTTTGCGTCAGCTTTCATTTTTGCATTTTCATATAATGCGTCTTGCATACCAATACGTGTAGTCTCTTGCGCTTGATTAGTAGCGGCTTGAAGCCCGCCTAAACCTGCAGCTAAGTTACGCGAATCGCCTTCCTGTAGAGCTTGTATACCCTGCTGTTGTGATTGCATTTGCTGTCTGTATTGTTCTCCAAAAGCGTCAAGAGGAACATTTAATCCTGCATAAAAATCTTTTTCTGCTTTTTGAATTGCTTTGTTTCTAAATGCTTTTGCTTTCATTTCAGCCTCTTTACGCGCTCTTCTGGCTTTGGCTGCTTGGCCTAAAGACATTCCCATTCCTCCCGCGCTTAATGCTAATCCAGCTATACCTAATCCTACTCCTGACATAATAGTTTTTGTTTATTTATTATATGGGCTGGAAGCATTTCGTGATCATCAGTATACACGTCGGCTTCTGCCTCTTCAAATGTTTTAGCGTCTGTTTTATATACACAGCACCAATTTGTGTCTTCGTGTATATATAAAACTCTCTGTGTTCCTATTTGAGTAAATATTAAATGCGGGGCTGTGACCGTCACAAGCTCTCCGCTATCTGTTAAATAAGACACCTTACCTTTTAATAAAAATGACGGGTGTTGCTGTCTGTGTATCATTGAAACAATAATATGCCCCTTTGGCATAAACAACTCTCTGGTGTACAAGCCACCTTCAAGAGTTTGTTTTAGAGGATATGTTTCCTGCATTTCTTGACTATGCTTGGTACCACATTTGTGGACAAGCGCCTCATCATAAAAACTTAGCTGTTGCTTGAAAGCGTTTATTCTTTCCCACAACATACCTCTATTGTGATTTACATGGTTTAGAATTTCTTCAGGCTTATATTCCTGGGTTATAAGAGAATCCTGCATATTACACGTCATTTAATGACAAAGATAATAAAAATCTATGGATAACTTTTCATCACGCTGCTTCCAACTGAAAATAACTCTACAGCTTTATTTGAGTCGTTAGTAAGTTTAAATTCCATATAGTATCCGCGCATGCCGTAAGATTCAGCAATACTGTTGTTTACAAATAAAATAAAATCTCCGTTTACCGGGGGTGTTACTCCGGCAGCAGAAGCATCGACTGTTATTGTGTTGTTAGCGCGATCTACAGAAGTGATGCTACCAGCTAAAACAGGAGCCTGCCCGTTTGCTAATGTGTAGATTGTAGCGTGTGATGTAATTAAATTACTCAATGTTTGACCAATAGGAACAACTAAAGCGTTGTTGGGTCCTGTAGGGGCTGAGCTTACAGCTCCTAAACCATTCGCATATCTCAATGCAAAATTAGTAACTCCTTGATCATGTCTTACGTAAGCATACCATTCACCTTCTTTTCTTTCAAAATTCAAATCATTTACATTCCCTTGACTTAAATCTGTTAGCAGTCTAACGCATCCCCATCGAGCCTCATCTGGGTTAGCATCTTCAGTCGTGCTTTCGTATGACAGGGTTTTAAATAATTTTATAGTAAGAACTGGCTCTGGGTTAAACACACTGGTGATAGTAGAGTTTGAAAAGCTGCCGTAAAAAGTATTACGTAAAGAGTTGGTGTTATGTCTAAACAAGTTACCTCCACTAAATGTATACAAGTAAGCATTCATTCCTATAATATATTCAGGAAAAAATGAATAAAATGACGGCCATCCTTGGCTATCTTCGTTGTATGTTAGTGTGTAGTTTGTTGCCATAGTTTAAATATTTTATATTAAGAGCTGCATGATCCTACGCTAACAACTACTCCGTTTCTTATACCTATAGCGGTTGAGCTTCCGGTAATAATATATTGCAAAGTGTTAGTGTCGTTTAAATATGTTGCTCCGTTAGGATCTGTAAATACAAAATTACCTGCTTCTGGAACTGTATTAGTGTCTACTGTAAAAGGTGTTGTTGTTCCAGTAGCGTTTCTTACAAAGTAATAAGTTGCTGTTGCCGAGGCACAAGTATTATCAGCTTGCAAAGCCGACGCTGTAAAAGACGGTAGTGCCGCTGGACAAAATATTTGCCATCTAAAAACTGTACCATTTAAGGGTGCAAAAATTTGCACATTACAATTTGTAACAGCAGTAAGTGTTTTTGGTATTACTTGTGTAAATACTGGTGTGGTTCCAGTCATTGTTCCAACTTGCGTGTTTACATTAGTAAAGTTTCTTGTGGTAGCTAATAATTGATAGCCAACTGCGTTTACATAATTATATTCAGCCACATTGTTAAATGTACCTGTAGGGTTTTGAGTTCTGCTTCCTACGTAAGTAGGCAGGTTAGTTCCTTGGTTGTTTAATCCGGAGTAATCTACTACAGTTCCATTTTGTTCTTGCAGGGTAACTCCGTTGTGATTATTCTTACAGGTTAATCTATTGTAGTTGATGCTATTGTAATTAACTATAGTTCCATCTGGAATAGAAGACCCCATATAATAATAAATAACAGTAGCCCCTGTGCTGTTTGCTAAATTAACATCAGCGTTAAAATGTCCATTACCACTAAAATTAGCAGCTATACCAGAACCACATGGCACGGTGCATTCAAGACAAGGTTGGCTATTTAATAATATTCCATTTAATTGCTGTCTTACTATTCCGTTTTGAGAATAGTATCCATCTGCCGCCAGCGTAGTCAAAGCCGCGTCACTATACAGAGCTGTAGCTTGTGAAAAATTTACACCGTCAAAATAAAATGTTCCGTAATTTACTGCCATCTTAACAACTTATTTTATTAATTATTATACCAAATTGATTTACCTGAATATACTGATTTCCTGCGATTTTATAAAAACCTGCAGCTAAATTATTTATAGTTTGACCCGGTGCGTTACCTGCGCATTGTTGGTTGCTGTATACTAAATCACCCACATCTGGCGCAACTCCATCGCCAGAGAAATAATAGGTATTAACCGTTGCTTGGCTACAGATAAAGTTAGTGCTTGATTGAACTGTGCTTCCTTGAAAAGTATCGCAAGGTATGTTGCAGTCACAACACGCCTCTGTTGCAGATGTGTCTGAATAACAAATATCTTGAGCAGATGTAAACCTAAGATCATATATTAAATACAAATACTGATTGTTTGCAGGTAGAGTAAAAGCCGGGGTCGTTGACGGACTTACTGTAGTCTGATTGATACTGGTTCCTGTAGGGTTTGTAACTAAACTGTCAGGTATAGTGTTTGCCGCTGCCAATAACGCCGCAACATCAGTAGGTGTATTAGCGTAGAGCGTATTAGATGATAAAAATTTAAAATTATCTTGTGGAAATTGCCAATTATAATTATCTGTAGCCTGTTTGTTTATACGCATAGTCAGCGACGCGCTGTCGTAAGGATATACTCCTTGAGATCTTACCCCTGTTTGACTTTCATAAAAACTAAATATAAGAGAGTTTGTACCTAATGTAACTGTATTGCTATCTATAGGGCTTATTGTTGCTCCGTCCTCCCACTTGTATTCTGCGTGAATTTGGCTACCCCCATCAAATGTAGAATTTATAACACACTTAACTACGGTAATATTAATACCGGTAACACATTTAGGTTGTATTGTGAAGCTGGCTGAACCTCCACTTGGTGTAACAGTTATTACTGCTGTTGTTGGGGTGTTTGCTGTTTTGTTTATTTGAAGCGTACCTGATCCGCTAACCACTCCACTACTAAAAGTGTTGCCACTCCATACAGCAGAAACTGTAGCAGACCCACTTGTAATATTGTAGTCTACGTCCGCGGTTCCAATAACTGTTGTTAAATCAACAGTATATGATTGAGGCTCTGTAACCGTAAGCGCTTGAAACTCGCTACCACACTCATACACTACAGGGGGAACTGGCACTTTAATATCGTTTATAGATAAAACATATTCATCCATATACGGGTCGTACCCGCCTAATTTTTGTGTATCGAGCGATAATTGAAACTCATCTCTAAACCATGAACGCATACCTGCTTCTGATATTACCTCCAGTGTGTCGCTTTGAGATTGTCCAGTTAATTTTATAACAGCAACCCTTTTGGTGTCAGTGAAGTAATAGTTATCGGCATGCACGCCAAAGCTTTCGGGATTAAAACTAATCCCATATTCTTCAACTCTGGCTATTTGAGTTCCTAAAATAGTAGGCGTAGAAACGATTGCCCCACCACCCACTGAGTCGCTAATTAAATTTTTAGAAGCCAGGACATAACTTATTTTATCTTCTTGTAAGGTAAGTATATCTGTTTCTCTGGCGTGTAGTTTCTGTATAGGCCCAAAGCTTGTTTCTAATTCTTTAAAATTAACTAAACCTAAATTAAACTCGTTCAAGTTATTTACACCCGCGTTACTACTAAATATTCCACTGTAAGTTAAGTCCGCAAATCTGTTTGCTTCTTTAAAGTCTTGCTGGGAAACAGTTAAAACTCTTTGACCCATTTTTAAAGCTCTACCCGCCAGATCGTCTCTAATTTTAAAACTTTCAACACCGTTTCCAAACGTATAACAATCCATAAAAGGAAGTGTTACAATTAAAGGTAAAGATGTAGTTTGACTTTGATCTCCGTCTGCAGTTGGTGCTTGATGTAAATAATTACCTGTTGCCCCATCAAGAACTATATCATAAAAATCTGACGCGTCAAAGAATACATCCGCTGCCGCATCAACCGGATCTGTTTCAAATGTTATTAACTGAGTTGCTCTTTGAACAGCAATATCAACAGCAACTGTACTTTCTTTTGTACTTAAGCCTCCACAGGCTGGCTTTTTAGTTTTTACTATTAATTGCAATGGTGATGTGGGATCCCCCACAACATCTTGTCCCCAAGCAAAAATAACTGAATTATCTCCTAATGGAGTGCCATCAGGGTTTGTACATGGTATATCTCCGTTAAAAGCAAAAACTTGTGTTAAATAAGACGTTTGTACTGTTCCATCTCCATCAGCCTGTATAGCTCCAGGAACTGCCAAAGCCGGGTTTATATTGTCTCCATTCCACCATCTTCGAGCATCAGTATAATCTTCTGATGCCGTAAACTCTTGATTCCATTCCCATGTAAAAGCCTCACATCTTCTTCCTCTTCCTCTTCTATTAACTCTTATGTTTATAATAATTTTACTACCCGCAGGTATAGTATAGTTATTTGTTGTAGCTGGAGTTACACTGTTGTCTGTTGTGAAGAAAGGATAGTTAACCCGAGCTCTACATCTGCTCGTACTGCCACTTTCTCTTTTAATCCTTCCAGCTTCTATTACGGAGTCCGCTGGTATTTCAACCTGAAAATTACTTGCTTTAATTTGCATATACAAACCAGCTAACTGCTCGGTAGCTCCAGTATTACCGGAAATCGGAACATTACTCAAAAAATTTCTTCCCTCCGCCTCCACTGCTAAAACTTTTGTTTTTACAACTGAAGTTAACGGACCGGTAGTGTCGGTTTTTACAATAAGTATGTCTCCGGTTTTTACTTTATTTTGATTATCTCCTTCTAATTTAAAATATGTTACCTGTGTGGTTTGGTCGGTGTACTGAAAATTAGAAAATATTGTTTCGTAATTTCCCTTACTTGGTTTTACAACAAACTTATATTTAGTTGCAAAAGAAGGTGCATAATTATTTAGAACAACTTTTATTTTATTTGCGCTAATGCTGTTTGACGCGGGAATACTAATAGTGTTAAAGTCGGATGTGAGCACCGTAGATGATCTACCATACTTATCCATGTACACTATACCTGTAGCAAAATCCCTGTTACTATGTAAAGATTCGATGTCATCATCAGACGTAAACTGAACTCCACCTTCAATTATACTATAATACTCGTAAAGTTCTGTGTCTGGCACAACCGGGTTTGCGGTAGGATCGCCCACACTAAAGAACTTCATAGCTGGTATTTGAAGACCTACTATGTTGCTACCCGGCGAAGATGTTATTCTAAACGGCTGCTGGGTTGTAGAGTCATCTATTCCACTAAGCGTCTTTACAAATGAACATGAATCACTGGGAGGTGTTATAATCGAATTAAACTTGTCGGTTAAAGAAGTACCTTGATCGGCTGTTGCAATCGGTTGAAAATTTGTATTTAATACAGTTCCAATCATGTTAGCAAACTCTGTGCTTTGGGTGAAAGAAAAAACAGAAGTATAGTCTTGAGTTAATGTGCAGAAAAAAGCTAAACTGTGCTCGTCTTGAGAAAAAGTATTATTAGCAAGGTAACAGTCTGTAGTTGTGGTTCCTGAAAGAGTAGCGTGTTCAAATGACAAGTCGAAACTTACAACAGTGTTTGTTTTAAGTTTGTCAACCAATTCACTCAAGTCAAAATTTATAACCGCGTTAGTAGCTGTAATAATATTGTTTGGATCTATTGAATATGCGGTTCCATTTGCTAATTGTGGATCTATCAGCTCTTGCTGTAAAACTGTTTTACTTACAAGCTCTGTTGAATAATCCATAGCTATTACTTGACCGGCAGTATTTGTTATATCGTATCCATCTGTATAATTTCCGTAAATCAAACGGTTTCCCATTATTGTTAACGCTTGTGCTTTCTTAGGCACGTTGTCGTATAATCTTAATAATTCATCTGCGCCTAATACTGAATATATTTTAGCGTTTGTAAATAAAAAAGTTTGTATGTCGTTGTCAGCCCATCCGTTTTCTAATTTATCAAATCTCTCAATTACATATATACTATTTGTAGAAGAGTCTTTAAACAATAAATCAATTTCTTGAACTCTTTCGTCACCAGTCCCAAAAGAAATATTTACTGCGTTAAACCTATTTAACATTCCTTCGTTGTCAAATGTTTTTATGCTAAATTTAAAAGTACCTGGTTTAAATGCTGGATTACTAAATAAAGATGTTGCGCTGTATTCGTTGTTTTTATATCTATACCTATAAGCGAAAGATAAAAACCTGTCTTGTATATAATTTTCAGACCCAGGTAAACTTATTAACTCAAAGGTTGGTGCCGGTAAAGGAGAATAAGTAGCGCTACTGGTTTCAAAACCAGGGGGTTGCACAATCACATTTAGATCTAAATCAATTGTTAGATCAATCGTTGTGCCGGATGCGGGAAAGGGATAGCTTTGTGTTACGTTTATTTTTCTTGGAGGGTTTAATCCATCACTAAAAAAAAGTAAATCTTCTATTTTTTCTACCGCTGTAATTAAGTATTGAGGGTCAAAATTTAATGTGTTATAAGTTATTACATGATAACGAAGAGCGTTATTATTAGTGTTAAATGATATTATTAAATCTAAGCTTAATTTTACTCCGCCAAACAAAGGATCGTGAACAAACCAATAAACTGTTTCTTCAGCGCCGTCTTCGTAGGCCCCAATACATCGTGCAGAAGAGCTTAGCGTTGTGCCGTCAAAAGCAAGTGTGGTTAATTGGTCATTACCTTTAGTGTTTTCTACCGCGCCTATTTCTGTAGTCTCAGTAGCACCTAAACGCACGTTCATTGCATCCACATACTCTCCAGGAGGAAGCAGTCGTTCATCAACGGACTTATTCATACGTCCTTTAATAAAATTCGTAGTGGTTATAGCCATATTACTTTATAAGTTTGTTCTGGCCTCTTAAATTCATTAAAAGTCTGCCAGGGTGTATGTTACTTAATCTAATTTTAGCATTTCTTAATAACGAAGCTCTGTCTTTACGAGCCCTGTTAACAACATACTCCTGTGCGCCTAACTTATTATTTAAAAGCGAATATTTTATAAACGCGTAAATATAATCTTCAAATAATTTATTAACGCTAATTTTAGAGTCGTCGCCACCTTCCATGCCATCTGACACATATTCTAATACAATAGATGAGTGCGCGCCTAAAGAGCTAAAATTTATAACTCCATGTTGTTTGTCAATTTTAAATGTAGGGTTTACATTAGCCGTTTCAGTATTCAGACCAAATCTCGCCCCTATAGCGTATTCAAAATACCAGCAACCATCAACACATGTGCCTGGTTGGTTATTAAATATGCTTCGGTCATTTAAATAAATACCTGACGTCCCTTTACTTAAATCTACTTCAGAATCTTGAGGACTTAACGCGTTACCATCTTGATCAAAAAGTATGTTGCTATTATTGTCCTGTAGATAAGCTGAGCTCCAGTTGGTTTGAATATTTTCGCTTAACGGAAATAGTACACCATTTTTAAACTGAGAAATCCTAACCCAATTAACATAGTCAGAAGGAAGCACAAAACGTAAGGTGCTACCCACGTCTAATTGCAATATTTTAATCTCCTTCATAGCATCATAGTTTAGCTCTTGAATGCCTCTTTTTGCAAAAAATAAAACCTGGTATCTATTAATATTATTTATAAGCTCATTATTACCTTGATACATTAACATGAAATTATTTACTACATCTTGTAGAGATATATATTGATATGATCCCCAATTAGCATCTTCAGGCGCGCCTCCGTTGTTGGTATAATATTGATATTGATTTATGTATGTCATATTAGCTTGTTTCTTGTGTATCTAAATTTTCTTCGTTTATCCCAAACTCTGTAACCGCTGGTTCTCTGATTTCAACTCCTATGTATTGTAATATTTTAGCTACCAAGTTTGGTTCGTCTGAAGCCGGTAGTTCAAAATTTTGATACAGCGGATCTGCTGGATTAAAAATAGGGTCATTACCTGACGTGTCCAGATAAGTCCATTGTGGAGCTAAAGGGTATCTAATATATTGAGTTTGCAATGCGCCTCCCTGTGTAATAGTATTTGGGTATACAGTAATATTGTTACCAACAAATGAATTTGCCCCAGCTGGGATATTAGAGCTTGCGCCACCTAATACATAGGCTGGGTATTGAGTTGTTGGGTATGTTAAATTAGAGCTGGTTAGCATAAATATTTTATTTTGATTTACTCTCTCAACTTCAGTTACATTATATTGATTATAAATACTATATGTTTCTGCATTTGCCATAATGTCTTGGCTAATAACTAACGTTGTGTCATTTGTTATAGCCGTAATGTATGCCGAAGTATTATCTGTGGTATTAGTAATTAAATCACCAACAACGACAGATGTGGTAAAAGTTTGTGTCGCATCAATTAATTGATAAGCTCCTGCGCCAGAGGTTGTGCCGTTTGCTTTTAATGTAGGATAATAAAATATTTTATTAATTAGATAATAATCAGCAGGTAACGTATATATATTGTTTAAACCAGCATTAGGTTGTGCTAAATAAGAGGTTGCTGAAAATGTATCTATAACTTCTTCTAAATTTTTAATTACATCAGCGTAACCTGTACCTGATGTACGCGCATTTTCTCTGTTTATCCAATTGTTATATTGATAAAAGTAATCCTCAAATATATCCATCTGAGCTTGTAAGCAATATAAATTAAAATCCTGAGGAGATATATAGCCGTAGTTGTTTTTATTAGCTACTGCAAGTACCGTGTTTCTAATTGAGTTTATCATCCATTAATCTTTTTACAAAGATAACAAAAAAAAAGAGGCCTAATTTTTTTAGACCCCTCTCTCTATTTTGGTTAAGTTCAGATTAAACTTTTGATATATCTAAAATTAAACTTGACGGTAAAGACCATGAGTATTTTACCATTGGCCATGCTTGAATTAAAGAAGCGCTTACAGCGTCCTCAAATCCATCTCTCATAGCTTCATCACCAGCAGCTACTGCTGCGTGAGTAATTTTAACTACGATTCCGCTTGATCCACAATATTGAATATTAACTTCGCTATTTATAGGATCGGCGGCAGCGTTTTCAACAAGAACAACTCCATCTGAAGCTATTAATTGTTTTGAAGACGCAGTGGCAGAGTAAATAATAAAGTTTTTACCAGTGCCTACGCCATTACCTTGTGTTGCTCCAATAGCAGTTAAAGATAATACATTGGCGCTATCAATAGCTGAAACCGTATACATTCTATCATCAGACGTGTCGTGTAAGATGTCTCCTACAGCAACTCCTGAAGCAAACGCTCCAGTGTCCTCAACTTTATTGTTTCCGCTTTGATCTGCGGTAGATGTTCCTGTTACTGCGACATCTTGAACAGAAACCTCAACATACTTTTGCATTGAACTATACATTAAGATATAGCTATACCAGTGACAGCGTCACTTGGAATGTAGTCTACAGCTACAGTAGTCCAACCTGTCGCGAGGGCTGAAACAATAGCGTCTTGCACTTCGTCTCTATAAGTTTCTACTCCTGCTCCTAAAGCATTAGTATAAGTTATAGTGACAACCTTACCAGAGCCATAGGCTAAAGTAACGGTTGTAGTAGATGCTTGTTCTACTAATTTAACATCCAGAATAGAAACGATTTGTTTTTGTTCGTTTGTTACTGGGATTTGTAAGAATTTTTCCATAATAAATAATAACATTAAGGGTTAATAAAGTACAAAGATACAAAAGCTAAACTATTTTTTTTCAGCCTTTTTCTTTAGTAGTTTATAAGTCTCAATGCCATCGTCGTCTTGGAAGAATGAAGCCACAATAAAATAATGGTCTTCTCCAAACGGAACAGATAAAAGCTTATTTTTATTTTTTGGTAAATTAAAATAAACATCCTTGCCGTTGTTTTTTAATATCAACCAGGTTTTATTAAAGAATGTTACAACGTCTCCATATAATTCTAACTGAGGGTCTTGAACAGTTTCTAAAAAGTCTTCAGGACTATTCTTCGCGTATATTAATACATCTCTTCTTAATTCAGGCGTAGTCATATTATCTGCTGCGCCACCCATAAGAACTCTACATACAGTTAATAATTTATCTCCTTTTAAATCTTTAGCTATAAGTTGCGCTTCCAATCCTTGCTCTACATAAGCAAGCTCTTGGGCTGCATCTTTTGCGTGATTGATTTCCTCAAAAACTTTTCCATTTGAGGGGTGATAATATAAAAACTTTTGTAAAGTTTGATTAGACTTCTGCACTTGTAACATACCGTCTTCAAACACAATAGGTTCTAAAACAGCATTTCCATCTTGCTCATCTTCAAAAGGTGACTTTTGATTACGCGCATAGCGCAGGGGTCTATTAACACCTTTTTCTTCATCAAACCATAATAAGGGGGATCTTCGTGTATGGCGAGAAGCCAACATATACGACAGCGGTGCTGCCTTGCCTAACAATCTATAGGCTTTGTTTTCAAATTTTTCTTTTGCCTTTTTCATTTTATTTAAATTTAATTTTATTAATAAAAAATACCTGGGGGTGAAGGCCACCCCCAAGATATTAGTAATTTACTTCTTATGCGTCTTGGAATAAGAAGAAGTTGTTTGCTCCTAAAACACAAACTGCTCTTTCAGTTAAGAAATTAACCTCCATTGCATCTAAAGATGATGTTCTTGCTCCACCAGCCGAACCAGTGATCCAAGTTTTGTAACGTCTATCTTCAGCTTCTGAAGCTCTATATCTTACATGTAAGAATGGTCTCTTAGCGTTTTTACCTAAGATTTGGTCATATACTGAAGTTGAACCAGCTGGAACTAAAAGTCCGTTGATTGCTCCTGCAGTTAAACCACCTCTCATAGTAGGATCGTTAAGATATTTCCAGTCTGATTTATAGAAATCATAACCTCTACGGAATCCAGAGAAGCCAAGGTTTAGTGCCATTTCTTCGTCATTGTCAAACAATCCGTATGATGTACCACCAGCTCCATAAGAGTTTTGAGCAGCCAACATATCGTCAATGTCAAACGAGAAGTTTCTGTTTACGAAGATAACATTTTCTTCGATTGCACCTTGCTTATCTAATCTTTGAATAATGCTGTCGAAGTCTGCTAATACAGCTGGATTACCTCCACCATATACATTACCTCTTAAGCCTACCACATAAAATACACCGTCAGAACCGTTAAGGTTAGCTGCTGATAAACCAGCACCTGTTCCTTGGAAGAAATCTCCCGCTCCTGAACCAGCGTCAGCTGGAACCGCTTCGATCATAGCTGTTTCCATGTAATCTTCAAATCTTAATCTTGTGTCGTGCTCAGATTTTAAATACCATAAGTATCCGCTTACGCCATCTTCACCACTTACTTCAACCCAACCAATTTGAGCCATGTCAGAACCAGATACTGAATATTTGTCTTTAATAATAATTGGCTTATTATCAAAAAATAAATCATCAGCTTCTAAAGATCCTTCCATTCCGCTTGTTCCTTTGTTAAATTCAGAACCGTAAATGAAAACATCACAAGCTACACCCGCTGCTACTGCCTGTCCAGTTGCTTCATAATAAGCTACTGTAAAAGTGTTTGGGTTAGCATTTGTTGGTCCAGCAGTTACAACTGCTTTGTTAGTAAGGTTTGATCCAGGCGTGCTGTCTGAAATCATAACTGTTTGTCCTACTCTTAACACGTTACGCGCTCCACTTGCTCCTGTAGGTACTGTAATACCTGGGTTAAAGTTACCTGCGTTGTTAGGAATTGTCCAAACTGCACCTGCGTCTGCACCTGCAGCTGCTGCTGAAGTACATCCTGTGTATTTAATATGCAATCTTCCTTGCTCCGCCCATTTAATAAGGTCAGAGTTAGAAGGCATTTCTGCTCCTACCATACGTAGGAATGAACTAATGCTTCGATTACCATATCTTTCAAATTCTTTTTCATAAGTATCAGGTAGATACTGATTCAAGAAATCAAAATTATTGATATAATTCTGCTCCAACGGAATTTGTTGCGCAGAAGGTTGTAAATCGAAACCTGGGGCTAAATTTACTGCCATAATTTTTAATTTTAATTGTTAAACTTTTTTAATACTTCTAATTTTAAGTCCTCTTCCACTCGAAGTATCGCCAACCGGTCTAATCTTTAAGCTATTTTTTGTGTTTAATTGAGGGGCTCTACGAACATCCATATTGATGTTTTTAGATTTTTTTGCTACATCATCCACTGTTGCAGCAACACCTTGCTCATAAAAAAACTTTGCAAACTTTTCAGGATTCATTGCAACCGACATAGCTTTATGATAAGCCTGCGCATTGTCAATCAACCCATCTTCAGTTAAAAATGATTCAAGCCATTTATTAACATTAGACTGTTTGTTTTTTAGCTCTTCAGCCGTTCCTGGTTTATAACTAATTTTTTTGTCGTCAGATACGCTAAATTCAAAACCTTTGAAATTATCGTTGAATACTTCTCCTGTACGCTTTTTAAAATAATCATAAGCCTTAGCTTGGCGCTCCTTTTGAGAGTCTGATTCCTTAATATAATTCTTGTAAGCATTAAGGTCTTTTTCTTGATCTTCAGATAATCCACCCCCACTTGACTCAAGAGGGATTTTATACTTATCTTTCTGTTCGTTAAAAAATTTCCTCGCTTTTGCAAGTTCTCTTTTTTTAGCTAATTTCTTCTTCTTAACATCTTTGGGCTCATCTTCTTCTTCATCGAATCCGAATTTGTCATCCATAACGTCTTGAATATCTATAGCATCAAGACCTTCCTCTTGAATGCTGTAGTAGTCAGCTAAAACAGAATCATCGTCCATAGCACTGTAGTCTTTTTGTAATTTTACAAAATCCTCAATACTACGTCCGGTCTCTTTTTTATAATCAAAATATAATTTAATATCTTCTGGTAAATCTGGATTTGATTCTTTCGTTTCAAATAATTCATCAACAGAATTTATTTCTTTATTATATCTTTCGTTAATATAAGAAAGAACGTGTTCGTCATTTAACTCTGACGAGGGAGTTTTTTCTTCCTGCGGCTCTTCAGCCACAACTTCCGGTGTTTCCGGAGTATCCTTTTCTGTTTCTACTTGTTCAACCTTTTGAGGTTGCTCTTTCGATTCTTCTTGAGAGTTATGTTTTTCTAATAACTGCTCTTCTATTTCGGCTTGTGATTTTTGAGTGTTGCCGTCCACTGCTTTTACTTTTATTTCCATTTGATTAAATTTTATACAAAATTAAACATTAATTTATTATTGTTTTTAAGCGCTCTTAAAGTGTTGATATAAAGACTCCCCTAAGCTTTCTCCTACTTTTTTGTCAGATTCATAATGAACTCTGGCGGCTATTCTACTTTGTGAAACGTGTTCTGCAGTCTGCATAAACTCCTGTCTCATTTCCGGATATAGGTCACTTAAAACCAGTCCTATTAGTTTTGATTGTGTAGAATGTCCTGAAGGAAACGCTGGGGTTTGTGCGCTTTTCATATAATTATATGAAAGGTTTATGTTAAAATCTTTCGCCACCTCGTTCGGCCTTTTTCGATTGTGGTAATTTTTTAGTTTTAGTATTATCGGCCTGGAGTGCTCTAATAAATCGTCAACAAGTTTTTCAGGAAACTGACGTGTTCTGTTTTTAAATAATCTTTCAAACGAACTCTTTACATCATCATATTTTTGAGAATAAGAAATGTCTACAGGTTTATTTATAAGCTGCTTTATTTCGTTTAAAGTTTTTAGACTGTGGTCTGGGGGGAACGTAGTTCTTTTATATTTTTCTAAATTAAAATCACTAAACATTGAGTTTTTTTATTTAGGTCCAAATTGAGCAAGATCAAAGCCATCCAAAGTGTCTTCATTAGACTCAAAAGTTATTGGCGGTAGATTTCGTTTTCTTTGCTCAATTAATCTTGATTGTTGCGAGTTAGCCATTGTAATTCTTTCTGACTTACCTTTTTCTTTTGCTGCCTCTCTTTGGTCTATTTGTGATTGCTCAATACCTTTTAACTGCATGTTAAATGCAAATTCTTTTTCCATAAGCTGAGATTTTAGCATAGCCTCGTTATTCATCTTTTCTATCTCCATGCCTATTTCAGCTTGCTTAAGCTGCATAGCGTTTTCCATCTCCATTAATTTCTTCTGCTGCTCTGCTTGAGATTGAGCCATTATTGCTGCCTGTTGTTGTTCAGCTTGCATGGCTTGCATTTCCATTTGTTGTTTTTGCTCTCTTTCTACTTTTTGCTTACGCTTCAGTTTAAGTAACTGATTAGCTTGCTTTAGATTATGAAGCTCTCTTATGTCTAACGCATCTTCTAAATTAATATCTTCTTTAGATAAAGCCATTTGTATATTAGCCTCCAGCATCATTTTTTCTTCCTCATCAGGAGCCAGTTCTAAGAATATTCCAAAATCATATAAATATAAATTCTTTATATCTTCTAAAAGGTTTAGGTTGTATTTACCAATTTGCATAGCAAACTGATCTTTAAATTCAGCAAACTCTAAAACATCAGCAGTCCTTAAAACAATTCCCTCCGCTAATCTTTGTGTAATAAATAAACTTGCGTTTAATATATGTCTTGTAGCTGTGTTAGAATTTAAGGCGGCAAGTTTTTGAGTTCCAACTAAAGCGTCTGGGTTAGGTGTAGATCCATCACGAGCTTCGTTTAGCCCAGTAACAGTTCTTATCATATCTAAATAATGATTATAGTTTCCTATTAACATTTGCATTTTACCACTTCCGCTGTTTCCAGTTAAAGGACTGATTGGAACTTTTCCGTTATTAAATTCACCATCCTGAGTAAAACTTCTACCTACTACACTACCTGTTTGAAAATATAAACGTAAAGCATCTTCGGGATTATAAGCAGCACCCGTACCTAAGTCAACTTCATTAAGCCCGTCAGCGTCAATATAAACACCATCTGGAACCATACGAGATACGACCTGTTGTAATTTTAAGTGTGAGATTTGAATTAAGTCAGCAAAAGGTATCATTCTTCTTACTAATGACTCAAAAGCTCCTTTGTACATTCTGGGCGCACACGCAACGTAGTTTGGTAATGCGTGTTGACTTGCTGATTTAGGACGAACCATGTTTTGGGCTAACTGCCACTTTAATAAAATATTTGTGCCCATTACCATAATACCATCATACCAAACTTCAATCTTTTTTTCTACCCTTTCAAACTTACCTTCTTTCTGCATTTCTGCCGGCGGGTTAAATTGATCGTCTTTTTCAACAACCTTAAAGCTACCGTCAGGCATTTCTTTTTTCTTATAAACAAAAGTGTGAGTGGTTTTGTAGTTAAAATAAAGAAGGGTACAAGTGTCTCTGTAAAATAAAGAGTTTTGATAAAACTGAGCATTGTTATAATAGTTGTACCAAGACTGACTGTATTTAGCAATCTCTTCCATTTGCTCATTAGTTATTTCTGGATCTATTTTAACGAGCTCAGCCATAGGAATGGTTTTTATTTCACCCCAGTAAAAACAGTCTTTAAAATAAGGATCTTCGGTGTAGCTGTAAACAACATTAGCTGGGTCTACATAATCCAACTGAATACCTTGTCCTGGCAAAAATTGGTGCTTACACATTCCAACTCCTAATGTTGTAATATCATAATCAACTCTCTTTCTAATGTCTGGATAGTGATTTTGCTGAAGCACTGTATCTATAGCTTCTTCTGCAGCTATTTCTACAGCAGGCTTATATTTCATTTGCATATATAAATCCAACTCTTCATCCGTTTCAGGAATCTCTGCCTCCTGCATAGTCATAACATTTAAGTCAAACTGTTCTTCAATTTGAGACAATAGTGGTTTCGCAATCATTTCAGCCTCAACTGCTTTTTGAAAAGTATTTCTTTTTTCTGCAGACATTGCGTCTTCTGCAAAAGCATTTATTTTAAATAACCTATCGTTTAAGCCATTTACCACAATATCAACAAACTTTGGAATTATAGGAACAGGAGTCCAGTCTAAATTTAAATAAGATAGATCACCGTCAACAGCAATTTCATTTTTATACTTCTGCACAGACTGCTCACCTCTTGCGTACAAACGCAGTCGGTTAAATTCTCCCCACATATTTAAATACCTACATGACCCGTTGTCTTTTCGAAACCATTCGTATTGTATTGCTTGACCCACCTGCAGACCATACTCTAAAGTATCTTTCTGTGCATCAGTGGCAAATTCATTAGGAAATGCAGCCGCTTTTAAATTAATTGTAACGTCTTTCATCTATTAATTATTCGACTAACTTTATTGCTGTTATTATATCTCGCAAAGTTAATGCTTATTTTTGTTTTTTCTTTAGTCGGTGTGTATAAGTGTTTTTGATTAGCCATTATAGCTAAACCTGAACTAATTGAAGCATCAAATTTAGTTCTGTTTGATATATCAAACTTGGCCCAATCCTCAAGTGTTCTTTGGTGATACATGTCGCCCATGTCCCCTTGAACCCTATTTACACCATTCATGTCTAAACCTATATATTTTTCAATATAAGATTCAATAGCAGCCGCATGAGACTGTTTTACATCTTCTGATGTATTAGGTATACCTCCTATTTCTTTTTCAGTTTTTGACAACTTATTATATTTTTTATCTGGCCTATTCATACTAAAAGGTCTATACCCTCTGTTTTTCAAATGATACAATAATCTTGGTTTATTGTTTTCACACAATATAGGCATTCCATAAAAAACACAAGCCATCAAAACTTCTTCAAAAAATATTTCAGCAGTTTGCGGTCGAGCTATATATTCTAAAAAAAAATGGTTGCTCGGCATGTCCTCCATGGAAAACTTTGTAAGCCCATGCAAAGAGCCGTTAGACCCCCTGCCAACTACCACTCCAGAAATGTCGTATGAATCGCATCCAAATGATCCCAAGTGTTCGTTTCCTGGATAGTATAATCCGTTTTTTCTAACAACATTATTTTGAAGTCTTAGCTCTGGCATGTAAGTTACAAAAAATCTACCTCTTTTGTTTGGAGTCCAAACCACTTTACTGTCTTTAATTCCATCCTTCCAACTAAAGGATCCTTGAGTAACAAAATGTTCTTTTATTAAAGTGTCGTTATAATCAATTTGCTGGTATAATTTTGTTAAATTAAATAAAGACTGCTTACTCTCATCTCTAAATGCGTGTGACTCTGTTCGCGGAAACTGTCTGTAAAATTCATTTAAAGCGTCTGGGTCAGAAGATAATGACTCAACTTCATTTTTCCAGTAGTTTACCGACCCTTGATATATCTCCTCTGAGTCTACCCCTAAAACCCCAGTGTCTGGTGTTTCTAAAACAGGCATACCGTATCTATCTATAAAACCTTCCATATTCCACTCCATAGGTATAAATAAGTTATATAAACCACTTTTAGTTTGCCCGTTAGCATTTCTTTTAGTGGCATCAGAATCCATAAAAAGTTTTTTAAAATTACTTCCGCCTTTATCTAAAGCGTTAGACGTAGACCCCATCATGCACTTACCTATAATTTTACTACCTAAACGTAAACATGTTTTTGTAACCCTCCAGTTGTTTAAAATATTTTCAGGCCTCTCCCATTTTCCGCTTTCATCATGTATCAGCAACTGTAGCTTTTCTCCGTCATAACTATTATCAGAGGTGTTTTTCCAATCTATAGTAGTATCCAAACCCTCAAGCGTTTCCTCTTCTATAGTAAACATATTTTTTTTAGTAATTTTTGATGCGGGTACTCTGTAAGCTAATTCAGTTTTAGGCTTATCCATACCGTCTTGTATGGGCTTGAAAAAGAACGGGTAGTTGTTAGATATAGGAACTATTTTGTCTGTGAACATTTTTTTTGCATCTGATCCTGTTTTAGATAGTATTCCAATTCGTGCATTTTTTGTTATAGTGCCTGTATTTACACCCTCACATGAACTCATGAATGAAAAACCTGATCGTCTTATTTTTAAATAACACATACCAAAACTTCTTTTGTCCGCCTTACAGGCTTCCCAAAAAATATAAAATATTCTATTTGCCTCTCTAAAATCTGGATGCCCTACATCTATTTTTGTCCACTGCAAATACATATAATGAGTTCCAGTTATGTACACCGGATCGCCGTTATTCATAAACCAATAACCGATTTCTCTCCTATTAAACTCTTCTTCTATGTAATCTATCCACTGGTTTTTAAAATCAATAGGCGCTTCATGCCACTGAAATATGGTAGAAATTCTTTTTAATATAGACGGTAGTTCTGCAGCTTCCCAATACTGATCTTTTTTTTTATCGCTTCTTTTAAATATTTTATCTGGAGCTTTAGGCAGTCCAATCCTAACACCTGAAACATAAATTATATCGCCAACAGTTCCATCTTTAGATATTATGACTACGTCATACTTTTCGTTATAACCATAGGACCAGCTATGCGCTTTATTTTTACGCTTTAAAACATGTGTAGGAATTATGTCTTTACACTTAAAATAAATATTATTTTGATCTTGATTCTGCAAATCCTTTAGGTACGTTATTTTTTTTAATTTGATTTCCGTCTAACTTATCCTTCTCTTCCTCAACACGTTTTAATATTTCAAAAGCGTCAAAAATTGCTAATTTTTTTGTAGCAGCAGCATTTTTTAATCTGTCTGCCGAAACATCATCATCGGTTCCTGTAACAATTTTTTCTTTTGCGACACTAATAAGTTCTTCAACAGCATTTTGTCCTGCCGCTATAATTTTAAGTTTTAATGCTTTACTGTCCATTTGAAATAGTTATATTATTGGTAAACATACGGTATAGTTTTTCATTGTCTATTGTAAACATATACTCACTGTTTGGTTGAAAAGAAATTTCGTCCCCCTCTTCAACGCCAAGTTTTTTTAATTCGTCGTTGGTGTATTTCAAAACACCCCATAAAGGCTCTTCAGTAACTCCGACGCCATCTAAATAAAAATCTTTTTTTGGAATCGGTTTAACAAAACAATATTTACTATGACTATACCATTTATTATTTTGCTTATATAGATAGAACTGCTCGGGGTCAACTAAAAATAAATCATCCATCAACCAGCTTCTTCCGCTTTTTTGTCTTCCATAAATATCATTATAATATTTGAAAACATTATGATGCACAACAAGTATGTCGCCTTTTTTTATTTTACCGTTATAATTTATTGGGGTTTCGATTACGGTTGCAAATCTTGTAGAAACCGTATGGTCTTCTTCCGAGGTACTGGTGAAAAATTTATGTTCACCGTAATATTTTATATTGTCATAACGCCTTCCATTGTAAGGAGTTACGATAAAACAAAAAGGGGATTTCATTAAAAATTTATATTATATTCTAAAGATATAGGCATGGTAGTTTTAAACTCTTTCCATAAAACTATCTCTTCTTCCTGTATAATCCAAATCTTATAAGAGTCGCCATCAGCTTGAATTAAATGAATCTTGTAAGATCCGCCTAATACATCCTGCCCTATTATATAGTGCATAGCTCCAGACTTATAGTCTGCTCCAATAGAAATTTTTCTTATATCCATTTAATTAAAATGTTGAGCCTACTGTTAAGACTCTGTAAAATACATTAGCATATAAAACGCCCGAACCTTGTGTAGGGTTTGCTTGGGCTTCTAAAGTTAATGCTGTGTTTTGCGCTATAATTTCATTGGTGCCAGAAGGAACCTCTGGTTTAAAAACCGCATCAGTGGCTGAGTTTATAGTTGTGTTGCTGTTTGGAATACTTGCTATTTGCTCACTTCCTATTTTAATAGGTAATGCTCCGGTTCCAAAATCATAAGCAACAGAACCTGCGTCTAAATAAAACATTATACTTAAAACATCAAGAACCTTTAAAGCTCCTGGTGCCGGTATTAAAGTTGCTGCTGTTGTGTTTAGGGTTAATAAAGACGCGCTATTAATAGCAACCTTAGCCACAAATGTATCAATGCCAAACAAACTTTGAATTTGAGAAATAGTTGCAGTTTTTGTCATAAGACTATTTTCTGCATCCGTAATAACTAAGTAGTCTGCTGGATCTAAATTTGATATACTTGGATATGCTGATGTGTTGCTAATTTTTGCCATTTATTTCTTTTTTTCTGGAGGTTTAACCTCCCCTGTTCTTAAATCTATTGTCGCGTCTTTTCCGTATGTTTCAATAAGAGAAGATTCCAGTTTACTAAATTCTGCTTGAACTAAGTCAAGTTCAGCAATAGATTTTGCTTTGTTAATCTCTGCATCTGCTATTTTTACTTTAAGTTGTAAAAACTTTTGATTTAAAGATTGTACGCTATCTAACTCTTCTTTTTTTAACTTTATTGTTTTTGCCATTTTATTAAATTTAATTATTATACAATACTACAAATATAGTAAAATTTACTTTACCCATTAGAAGTTTTGTTAATGTCTACATTGTTTACAAGACCAGCTTGATAGTTTAATTGAGCATATCTTATTTGTATATACCAAGCCGCAGTTGGCAATGCGGTTAAGTTA